>UMIY01055941.1_pt1 | contig 45398 bp, 47 predicted proteins | sample 1965921 | NCBI WGS metagenome assembly UMIY01 (sample SAMEA4836134, study PRJEB28245) | human gut metagenome | biome: gut microbiome; material: fecal sample | place: Denmark | collected 2008
GGCAATAATACCAGCAATTCCTACTATAGTGGCGAGCTTAGCAAATGCTATAGCAAATAATATACCGATTATAGTAAAATCCGGATATGATTTAATAGTTGCGATAATACAGGCTCTTCCACAAATCATAATTGCTGTAGCACGTTCAGTGCCAGCAATTATACGCGCACTTGTTGGTGCGTTTAGAAGCAATGTGTGGCAAATGGTAAACGCAGGTAAAAACCTTTTACTGGGTCTTGCAAAAGGTATGGGACAAGCTATAAGCGGTGTTGTAAGAGTAGCGGTAAGCGCATGCAAATCGATTTTAAAGACTGTAAAAGGAATATTTGGAATCAACTCACCCTCTAAAGTATTTGAGGGGTTCGGTATATATCTCAACGAAGGTCTTGCTAAAGGAATAAATGAAAGTTTGAATCCAGTTAAAAATGCAATGAGCAATGTTCGGGATATAGCAACACAAGATTTTGAATCATCAATTGGAATCTCGACAAAAAAAGGCGATATGGCAGTAGATCGAATATTACCTAATTTTGGTTCAGACATCAAGGAAACAAAGCCAGAAGGCGTCAACCAAACTATTAATATATACCAGCCTGTGAAGACTCCAGCAGAAACTGCAAGAGAACTAAGAAAACAGGCTATAAGACTAGGATTTGCAGGTGCATGATGAAATACAATGAAAAATATAATATTATTGTCCGTCGTTCTGACGGATATTTTTTTCAATATGAATCTGAGAAATGGGCAATATTAAGCGTTGAAGGTGCTGACTTTACCAAAATAGAAGTTTTTAAAGAACCTAGAGGTTTTGGCAATGGTGACATAATAACAGGGAAGCGAAAACTTTCAAGAGAAGTATCAATAACGGTAGTTGCTCGTGATATTGAAGAATATCCACTAATTAGAGATGAGATTATGGCTTTCCATAATTCGAATTATACTTTTGATTTGGAGATTACATATCAAGGTAGAACGTTAAACCTTAAAGAAGCAGAAATCAGCGACATAATTTACCCAACTGAACGCTACGGTAGAAATGCAATACTGGCCGTTTCTTTTTTATCACCATATTCAGACCTTTTCGCAAACAGCACCGATTATACCGACTTTAGTTCGAACAAGGCTTTGTGGCACGATACAAGAGTATATGAAGGAAAAACCGGTAAACTAGCTTTTAGTGAACTAGTTAGAACAACCGAAAAAACTATAAATTATCTTGGGAGTGAACCAGCCTCTCCAACCATAACAGTAGCTGCTACAGGATATGTTCCTGGAATAACAATTGAAATTGGAGATCTAAAAACAGAGATAAAAACCAATCTGTATAAAGGCGACATTTTAATAATTGATTGTGAAAAGAAGTCTGTATACAAAAACGGCGGTCTAGTTAATTTATCAAATTATAATTTATGGGATATTGCTGCTCTAAAAATTAAATACGGTGATAACAACGTGAAAATATATAACCCCCAAAGCTCAGCATTCCATTCAGAAATTAGTTATACAGGTAGATATGGAGGGCTCTAATGATAACATGTCTAAACAAGTTTGGCGATGAGATAATGCCAATAGATTTTATAGAACTACAATGGAATAGAAAATATCATGAGGCTGGGAATTTTGTTTTGTATATGGCAGCAAAAGACTACAATCCAGACATCAAATATATACAAGTTAAAGATAGACCCGAAACGGGGATTGTTCAAAAGATTGTGTATGAAGAAAAAACAAATGGTGACTTTGTAACACTATCAGGATTTTTTATTGAAAAACTGCTCGATTGTACAGCACCAACGCAGTATAGAATAAGTAACAATGCAGAATATCCAGAACCAGTACCTGATGCAATTAATGCAGTATTAAGGTTAGCTTTTTATAATTATTTTATCCAGCGGACAGATAACTTAAAAAACAGCATAGATCCAAGAGCACTTGGCTTAAGCTATATTGATAGTAATCCCGCAGTTTTCTTTTATGAAACTCTTGTAAAAGACGGAGTTGGAATACCTAGAGCAGTAATTAGTTTTCCTGTTGGAGAGCCATTTGGCAAAAATCTATATAATAATCTAGAAAAATACAATTGCAGTTATATAGTTAAGCCATTATTTAAAAATAGAGATGAAAGCAAAGCTCTTCTTGGCATAGAAACTCAAATTTGGAAGGGGCGAGATTTAAGAAATTCGATCTATTTTGGAGATAGCATTGATAATGTTAAAAAAATTGAGTTTATGGCAGACGAGAGCGGTGCTAAAGAATGTGTTATAGGTCTGCAGGAAATACCAGATGAAATTACAAATTATAGCAATGTGTTTTATACATATGAGGACGGCAAATATAAAAAATATATTTCAGAAGCATATAACTATCAAAACAACATGCCCACTGATTTAGGGGAGGTCTTTCCACAGAAAATAATAAAAACAAATTGTGGCGAAATAAATGCTAACAATGAAAAAGAGGTCAGGGAAACAATGCAGCATGAGGCAAAACTAGAGCTCCTTAACAATTATATTGATGAAAAAATTTCAATTGATGTTATCCAAAACAAATTCTATTACTTAAAAGATTATGATCTTGGTGATGTTTGCACAATAGTTATAGATAAAATTAAAAAAATGTATACCGCAAGAATTGTAGAAATTAATGAAGTATTTAGCCAAAACAAAAATGACGTTGAATTAATTTTGGGAACTCCAACGAAACAAGAATATAGGAGGATAATTTAATGGCAAAAAGTTTTCCATTTGAAAGTAAAAATTTAGGGACAAGTACATCACCTGACTGGGATAGAGCGATAACTGCCCAAGATGAAAGAGATTTTAACAAACTTTGCTGGACAAATGGCGTTTTTGTGAATCCAGCTGATAGTCTTGCTGTAATTGCTCAAAGCGGAACATCCATCAAGATAAAGCCTGGAGGTGCACATATTGAGGGGGCAAGGTTTTGGGAAAGTTCATCAAGAAGCATAACTCTTTCGCAAGCCTCATCAACGCTTCCGAGAATAGACAGAATAGTGCTCCGCTTTGATACCGCTGAAGATAAGCGAAATATCGATATATATTTAAAAGAGGGCGTTACTGCTACATATCCAAGTCCACAAGAAATTATCAGACAGTCAAACTACTACGAACTCGTACTTGCTGATATATATGTACCAGCAGGTGCAAGTGAAATTACAAACGCTAATATTAAAGACCAAAGGTCAAATACGGAGCTTTGCGGATTAGTTATACCCGCTATACCATTTAAAAACCAATCAGACGATCTATGGCTCCAACTAAAAGAAGGTGTTAATTTGGTAGAATCTGCTCTTGACGGTACTACGGCGGGGAAACTAAGTAGCAGGCTCAGTGCTGTAGAAGCAGGACTTAGCAAGTATGCACCGAAAAACGCACCGACCTTGACAGGTCAGGTTATCGTACAAGATACACTAAAAGTTAAAAATGTTGACTACACACTTACAGACGAAGAGTATAACACTTTGATGAGAATGCTGGAGGAATAAAATGGAATTATTTGAACTGCTAAAAAAGACAATAAGCAAAATACCAAATGGATGGAGCAAAACTGTACAAGTTGACTTAACAAGTGGCTGGATAGCGCCGAGTGACGGAATGCTTATGCTGGAAATTACCGCTCAAAACGACGTTGTATATGTAGGGCAAGGTAGTAAGGACAGATATATATGCACATATGCTTATGGCGGAGGAAACGCAACTGCTTCAGGAATAGCGCGTAAAGGCGAAAGGTACAAAATCACTTATAAGGGTAGAAACGTTTCTACGGTAGAGGTTTTCTTTACGCCTTTTTCCTATAGGGGGGGGTATCTCTCTAGGCTAATAAAACGCTTGCAATCACTTACCTTCAAGGGGGTGATAGCATGAGGCTATTCGATATTTTAGAACCTATGGCAAATATGTTAAACATTGACCACATAGTAGAAAGAACTACTAAAGACGGTTGGGCAATTGAAAAGTGGCATAGCGGTAAAATGGTGCAGACCCTATATAGAGCCACTGATAACGTTGGGTGGGCTGATATCCCATACATGGCAGGGATGGCGGTTTCACATAAGACATATACTTTCCCACAACACTTCATAGGAGCCCCAGTCGTTTCAGCTTCTGTAACTGGAGGTAGTGGAATAGGTATTGGTGTAACTACACATCCTACAACTAACGATGTTCAGCTTCATGTATCGGGTTCACAAAGTTGTAAGGCTGCGGGAGCAAAAGATATCGCAATAATAGCAATCGGGAAATGGAAATAAGGGAGGAAAACATGTGGATTGGACAAATATAGTAGTAGCAGGCTTAGCGTTTTTAGGTTCAGTATACGGAAGTTATAAAAGTAAAGATAAAATCATAGCACTTTTAGATTACCGCTTGAAAGAGCTCGAAAAGAAACAAGATAAACATAACAGTATAATTACTAGAGTTTACGAGTTAGAGAAAAAGCACGAGGCTTGCAGAGAGGTAACAAGTGAAAAAATTAAGGTAGTAAATCATCGCCTAGATGATTTGGAAAGCGAGGTAAAAGATGAGGATTAACTGGAGAATCAGGTTTAAAAACAAAGTATGGTTACTAACTTTCATTGGAACAATTGTAGCCTTTGCATACCAGGTATGCTCACTGATTGGAATAGTACCTAAAGTAGCAGAGGACCAAGTTATGGACCTTGTAAAAATTATTCTAACGCTTTTAGTTGGAGTTGGCGTTATCGTAGACCCAACAACGTCAGGAACTGCTGACAGCGAGAGGGCACTAACTTATGGGACTGATGAAGATGTGAGAAAGGAAGAAAACTAATGGCTTACGAATATATTACAAAATACGACAGCCCGAACTTTACACGTGGGAGAGAGGGCACTAAACCACAGTACATCGTAATTCACCACTGGGGCATAGACGGACAGAACTTTTGGGGCGTTGTGAATTGGCTATGCAGACAAGGCGGTGGCTCATCAGCTCACTATGTCGTAGAAGCTGGGAAGGTGGCATGTATAGTTGATCCTGATGATACAGCATGGCACGCAGGGAACTGGTGGTATAACTTACGGTCAATCGGTATAGAGTGCCGACCTGAAATGACTGACGGCGACCTTGCGACAGTTGCTGAGCTTATCAGAGAGATATGGAAAGTATATGGAAAACTACCTATCATCGGGCATAAAGATATAGTCGCTACTGCTTGTCCAGGTAGATATTATGCAAAATTATCAACTCTTAAAAGCATGGCGGAAAGTGGAAACATTTCAGCACCGCTAGCACCAACACCAAAGCCAAAGGCAGGGAAAAGCACAGACACTTTAGTTAAAGAAGTATTACAAGGCATGTGGGGGAATGGTCAAGCAAGATACGATGCCTTAAGACGTGCTGGATATGACCCTGATATAGTGCAAAATGCTGTTAATATGAGAGTACTGGGCACGACACAACCAATAACACCCAAAGCAAGTAAAACACCGTCAGAAGTAGCAAGAGAGGTTCTGAGAGGGGACTGGGGTGTAGGTTCTGATAGAGTGGCAAGGCTGACAAATGCTGGATATGATTATAATGCAGTACAAGCAGAGGTTAATCGTCTATGTGGCATAAATGCACCAACAGGAAAAACTATTGACCAAGTAGCGAGAGAAGTTATGCGTGGAGATTGGGGCAATGGTTCCGATAGAGAGGCACGGCTCACTCGTGCAGGGTATAATTATCAAGCGGTACAAGCAAGAGTTAATCAATTACTATAAAATATTCATAAATCTCCTTTTTTCTCCCCTTAACAGGGGAGTTTTTTTTATTTTGCACGTTTTCTATTTTATGATATTTAAGCGGCTTTGAGGATAATAAAAATATTGAAAAATTTATAAAATTTTTTAAAAAGGCGTTGACACACCACGGATAATGTGGTAATATATAAACATAAGGAAGGAGGAAACATTGATGAGCAAAAGAAAGCACAAAAAAAGCCAGAAACTTGAAGACTTCACAATAGCAACAGCTTCTGGCATCGTGTCTGGAGTAGTAAGCGGTATAATCGTTTGGCTACTCACAAAATGAGGAAAGCCCTTCGGGGCTCCCTCATCTAAATATATCATAGTTTAGCATCAATGTAAAATAATATGAAATTACCAGTAATTATTGCCATTATAGTGGCAGCATCAGTATCTGCGATAGTTATGTATTTCATGAGGAGAAAATAAATGCGAGTTAAGGATATAAGAGGTTTAACAGGGCTTTCACAGATAAAATTTTGTGAAAAGTATAAAATCCCACGTCGAACTTTAGAAGATTGGGAAAGTGGGAAGAGTAAACCTTCAGAGTATTTAATAGAACTTTTGGAATTTAAGGTAAGGTATGATTATGGTTTGCATGAGAAAAAAATCAAATGTACTTATGACGGAGAAAACATCGTTTTCCCTGAGGATTCATTCATTGGATATAGAGATGAAGATGGATTCTTAGTATTGCCAAAAGAATATGACGATTAAGCGTTAGGGAATTTAAAGATACTAAGATTACAAGAAATATCGAAAGCGTCCTTGTCCTTTAGGGACGTTTTTTTATTGCAAAGAATAATCTTGATGTTTTCTAAAGGTACTATATATCCAAAAGTGTAAAAAAGTCGCTTAAAACGCAAATTAGAGCGTCGCATTTTCGTTGAAATTTAAAGGGTTTTGAGGGGGAACAAAATGTTAAAAAAACATAAAAATTTTTATGAAAAAGGGTTGACATAGGTAGACACCTACGCTATAATTAAACCATAGAAAGGGAGAGGAAGGAGGTGATGAAGAAATGGACAAAGATGAAATAAAAAACCTGCTAGAGTTACTTGAAAAAGCGTTAAACAGTGAGATAGTCGACAAACTTGTAATCACTATTAAGCCTAAAAAGTAAAATAACAGGTAGGGTGATGGTAAATCCATCACCCTAATATTAAACTAAATTCGCATTATAGTCAAGGAGGAGTAAATTATGGAAGCAAAAGTTGAAGTTAAATATAAAGATGGTAGTAAAGAAGTCAAATATTTCAGTCAAAAGAAATACGACAAGAAAAATACAACGCAGTTTAGAATGAAATTAAATAATAATACCGATAAGGATATTCTAAACTGGCTATCAAAACAATCCAATAAACAGGGTGCTGTTAAGAGTCTTATAAGAAATGAAATCGAGAAAAACAAACAACAAATCTAGCATAAGGGTAAATCAGGGGGTAACCCATCTAGGGGGCATTTTGGGAACTTTCGGGAACTTTTTAAGGATAATTTTTGGAAGAAAAAGAGAAACAAAAAACCCTTGATGCGTTGGAAAATCCAATGTTTTCAAGGGTTTTCTTTGATGGTACACCCACGGGGGTTCGAACCCCGGACACCCTGATTAAGAGTCAGGTGCTCTACCAGCTGAGCTATGGGTGTATATTCGATAGAACTAGCAACAGCATGATGAAAAACTATAAACATCACAGTGCTACAAGCGATAGTTTAACACCACAAAAGTTAATTGTCAATAAAAAATCACGAATTTTCGGGAATCAGTGCATAATTTTTTAAATCTATGCTAAAATAGAGTCCGTAGGAGGACTGATTTTATGAATTATGACATTGCAATAATCGGAGCTGGTGTTACCGGAGCAGCAATTGCAAGAGAATTATCTAGATATAATCTAAAGGTTTGCGTTATTGAGGCGCATTCCGACGTTTGTGAGGGTACAAGCAAGGCAAACAGCGGCATTACACATGCTGGTTTTGATGCGCATACGGGATCTCTAAAGGCTAAGCTGAATGCAGAAGGAGCCAAGAAAATGGAAGCGTTATCTAAAGAACTTGATTTCCCATACAAGCGTAACGGAGCTATGGTCATAGCATTTAAGGATGAGGAAATTCCTGAACTTGAGAGGCTAGCAAAGCAATCCATTGAGAATACAGTAGGAGAACTTCAAATCATAGATGGCGATGAGGCTAGAAAGCTCGAACCTGCCCTATCTCCAAATGTTAAAGCGGCTTTGTTGATAAATCAGTCAGGAATAGTCTGTCCATTCAATTTAACCATTGCACTCGCCGAAAACGCGGCAACCAATGGAGTCGAATTTAGGCTAAATACCAAGGTGGTCGGGATAAGAAAGACAACAAAACAGTCGCATGAGAAAGAGCGTGAGCAAGGCTTTGAACTTAAACTTGAATACAAACCGCCACTATATATGAGGACTGAGGCACAGATGAAGTTGCCACCAGATTCTGATGAGCTTCTTGAAAAACCAAGTATATCTGCCAAAATGGTGATAAATGCAGCCGGAGTTTATGGCGATGCAATCCATAACATGGTGGTAGACAGCCGCGATGTCGATTCCGTCAAAGTGCAGCAAAGGGAAAATATTATACCAAGACGTGGGGAATACTGTCTTTATGACAAAGAATATGGCGACTTTGTGCAGAGAACAATATTTCAGGTTCCGACAAAGCTTGGAAAAGGCGTCCTTGTTACACCTACAGTTCACGGGAATCTGATGATTGGACCTAACGCAGTGGATCTTGAAGATAAAGAGAACAATACAACAACTCAGATGGGAAGTGAAGAAATCTTAGAAAAGGCTAAGAAGAGTCTTAATGTTATGCCGTCATCATCTAAAATTATCACTTCATTTGCTGGGATTAGAGCACATAGACCAGAGGATGATTTCCTCATAAAAGAACTTGAGAACGCATCAGGCTTTATAGACGTAATTGGCATCGAATCTCCTGGACTTTCGTGCGCACCTGCTATAGGCGAATATGTGGTAGAAATAGTTAAGAAAAGCGCGGGTAGAACTGGCTGCTTTGAGCTCATTGAAAAATCCGATTGGAAGGCTGAAAGGAAGGCATATAGGACTCTGTCGGAACTGTCTATGGACGAAAGAAGTGAGATGATTAAATCTAAACCCCAATATGGTGTGATGATATGTCGATGTGAGGAAGTTTCTGAAGGTGAAATTGAAGACGCAATCAATAGACCCCTTGGTGCTACAACACTTGACGGTTTAAAGCGAAGAGTTAGACCAGGCTCGGGAAGATGCCAAGCTGGATTTTGCACGCCAAAGATGATTGAAATTTTAGCAAAAAATCTAGGATGCACGGTCGATAGAATAACCAAGTCAGGTGGGGAGTCATATATTTTGTCGAATGTTGAAGGTTACAAAATATGATAATGGCTTTGAGTGTTGAAAATGACAAAATATGATAATGGTGTTGAGTGTTGACGATGACAAAATACCATAATGGCAAGGAGATGTTGAATGAGAAAAATAAATGTTGATATAGTGATAATAGGGGGAGGACCAGCAGGCCTTGCAGCGGCTATGTCTGCGCATGAGCAGGGGATCTCGTCGGAAAACATTTTAATTCTTGAGAGAGATATTGAGCTGGGCGGAATTTTGAACCAGTGCATACATAATGGCTTTGGACTGCACGTGTTTAAAGAGGAATTGACGGGGCCAGAATATGCGTGCAGATTCATAGATATGGTAAGGGAAGCCCAAATCCCATACTTGCTTGAAACGATGGTTATGGAAATAAAATCTGAAACTAACAGTTCACATATTGTGTATGCGGCATCGTCATATGAAGGCATGATAGAAATTCACGCAAAAAGTATAGTTCTCGCAATGGGGTGCAGAGAAAGGCCGCGTGGAGCATTGAGAATTCCAGGGAGCAGACCTGCAGGAATCTATACGGCTGGTACTGCGCAAAGACTTGTAAACATCGAAGGTAGGATGCCTGGGAAAAACTTCGTTATTTTGGGTTCTGGTGATATTGGGCTCATAATGGCTCGAAGGCTGACTTTTGAGGGTGCCAAGGTCCATTGTATAGCAGAAATTCAGCCAAAATCTGGTGGGCTTCAAAGAAATATTGCCCAGTGCGTTGAAGACTTTGACATACCGCTCCTTCTTTCTCATACAGTAGTTAAAATTCACGGAAAGGAACGTCTTGAAGGTGTGACCATTGCAGAAGTTGACAAGGATTTTAAACCTATTGATGGTACAACAAAATACTGGCCTTGCGATGCGCTTTTGCTTTCGGTTGGGTTAATACCTGAGAATGAGGTGTCAAAGACAGCAGGCGTTAAGATTCTGGATTCAACAGGCGGTCCTGAGGTTGACGAAAATTTGCAGACCAACGTTAAAGGCATTTTTGCCTGTGGAAATGTTGTTCATGTTCATGATTTGGTAGATAATGTTAGCAAACACGCCTACAAAGCTGGCAGAAGTGCTGCGGATTACGTAAAGTCAATAAATCAACAGTAAATAAGTGAATAATTAAAAAAGTAAAACTGTATTCGCAAGTAAAAACGTGAAACTGTATTGGTAACTAAATGAGTGAAACTGCATTGGCAAGTAAAAAAGCACATAAAAGATGAGCAAATTGCTTAAAAAGGTTTTTAAGATGAATAATTAAATTATGAGAGATGATATGAGAGAAATGATTTGTATTAATTGCCCCATTGGGTGTAATTTAAAGGTATATGGGGACAGTGAAGAGAATATTAGAGTTGAGGGTAATAAATGTCCAAGAGGCTTGCAGTATGGAAAGGATGAAGTTCTAAATCCAAAAAGGATGGTAACCTCATCTGTGCCAATTTGTAAAGATGAAGACACTGGCATATATCAGATGATTTCGGTCAAGACATCTGAAGCAGTTCCAAAGAATTTAATCTTTTCTGTACTTGAAGAAATCAAAAGCATTGATTTAAAGAAAGAGGGAATAAAAAAAATAGAAGTTGGCGATGTCTTGCTCGAAAATGTATGTAACACAGGCGCTAATGTAGTTGCAACTCAGAGGCATTAGAGAAATAGAATAATTATAGCTATGTTTGCAACAGGATGAGATGAACTTTTGTAGAAAAAGCAGTAGAAGTTTGTAGTTTTGAAACATCTACTGCTTTTAGCATCATCATATAGAAATATAATTTGGTATCTACTTGACTGTTTCGGTGCCTTTGTTTGGCATTGCTTCAACGGTTATTGCTTCAATATATGTAAATGAGCCGATTGTAGGGTCGCTCCCTTGACGGATATATCCCCTAACCTTAATCCAAGTATCACCTATTGTGAATTTATCATATTTTGGATCAGGGTTTTTGGCTTCGGGATTATAAGCGTCGCTTGCTGCACCGCCATTCGAGCCTGGGGGAGCATCGTTTATAACACTCATATCATCCCCATGATATTCCATACCTACAAAACCAGTCGCACAGCAAGGGCAGCTCGGTCCTTTTCTCCCAACATATGTGCGAAGCCCATCCCAAATATAAAAACCTTCAATTTCAACGGTTTTTCCGACATAGGCAGCAGGGTTAAGATAACAATCGTTAATTAACGATACGTAATTATTGTCTTTGAAAACAATTTCAGCCTTCTTTTTTTTGCGGAATTTTTTTCTGTCCTTTGCAATGTCATGAGGATATTCTTCCCCATTGCTTTTTGACAAATCAGCATCTGATGATTTGCCTTCTCCTTGCGACTGTTTTGTTGCATTGCTCGAGGAATTTTGATTCCCAGATGAATTTTTTTGAGAATCGTTTGGGAGCTTGCCATTATTTTGTGCGTCATTGCTTAGACAGCCTGAAAGTGATAGCAGCAAAATAATAGTGAGGGCAAATATTAGAGTTTTTTTCATTTGTCGACCTTCCTTATAGCAGAATTAATTTGATTTGCCACTTCCTACGACAGAGCAAACTGCGAAAACAGCTAAATTTATGATTACAATACTTGCTCCGGTTGGAGTTGACATCGTGTAAGAGATGTAGATTCCTATGATAAAACAAAGGATTGATATAATAGCAGATGTTATTACTACTGTTAAAAATCTTTTGCATACCCTCATGGCGGATAACGCAGGCATCACAACGAGGCTTGAGATTAGCAGAGTACCCATCATCCTCATACCGAGAACCACGGTTATGGATGTTAGAGCAGCTAGGAGCATGTTATAAACATCTGTGTGAATACCAGTTGCTTTGGAAAAATTTTCATCAAAAGTTATCGCAAATATTTTGTTGTAGAAAAATACAAACAGAATTAAGACGATGATTGATAAAATGACGGATAGTATCACATCCGAGGTGCTCATTGCAAGGATGCTGCCGAACATGTAGTTGCATACGTCGGTGTTCATACCTTGTGTCAGGGAAATAACCATGACACCTATTGCAAGGCTGGCGCTCATAAGAAGAGCAGTTGCCGCGTCGCCTTTAATCTTTGAGTTTTCAGTGATTCTAAGCACAAAGAAGGCCGACAAAAGGCATACGGGGATGCTTACTAAGAGAGGTGCAGCTTTAAAGGCGTATGCGATTGCAAGCGAGGCGAAGCCGACGTGTGATAGTCCGTCGCCAATCATAGAAAATCTCTTTAAAACTAGGCTTACTCCAAGAAGAGCCGCACATAATGAAACTAAGATCCCGACTATGAGTGCACGTTGAAGGAATGGGAATTGTAACATTTGGACAAAATCATTCATGTAGATGGCCTCCTCCGTGTGATCTATGCTCTTCAGAAATATCATCGCAAACAGGGCATCCTGTGAATTGCTTTCCTAGAGGTGTGTTCATGTAATCGTCTGTCTTACCGAAAAACAGTTGCCTGTTGTCGAGATGAAGTATGTGACTACCGTATGTGATTGCACCGTGTATGTCATGTGAAATCATTATGATTGTTATTCCCATCTCTTGATTTAGTCTGTAGATGAGCTTGTACATGTCTTGTGTCATCAGTGGGTCGAGGCCGGTAACAGGCTCATCGAGCAAGACGATTTTGTCGGTTGCGCAGAGGGCGCGGGCCAGGAGGACACGCTGTTGCTGTCCTCCTGACAGCTCGCCGTAGCAACATGCCGATAGATGCGAAATTCCGAGGGCATCCATGTTGCTACGGGCGGCTTCTTTATCCGCCTTATTGTAGAACGGATAAAGCCCGCGCTTGTTGAGCCTGCCAGATAGCACAATTTCAAACACACTACCAGGGAAGTCCCTCTGTGCAGGAGTCTGCTGCGGCAAATACCCAACCTCGTTAGGCTTAAGTCCATCTCCTAGCAAAATTTCACCGGAATGAGGAGCTTTTAATCGCAATAGTCCCTTAGCCAAGGTACTTTTACCAGCACCATTCTCGCCGACTATACAAAGATAGTCCCCCTTATTAAGTTCAAAATTCAAATTTTCAACAACGAATTTGCCATCGTAGGCAAAAGATAAGCTTCGGCATGTAATTAACGCCATGTATCGACTCCTTATTCTAGTTCAAAGCTATATAGTTTAACGCCATATAACCTATCCTTATTCTAATTCAAAAGCCAGTAGTTAAAAGGTTTCTAATTCAAAGCTTCTTCAAGCGGTTTCAGATTCTTTTCCATAAGCGACAAATAAGTTTCACCTTTTTCAAAATCCTCTTTTGTTACATTGTGCACGGCATTTAACTGCAAGATTTTTGCGCCCGTTGCCTCTGCTATGCTCTCTGCTATTTTGTTGTTCGAAAGCTCTATGTGGAAAATTACAGGGATTTGGTCCTCTTTTACCTTGTTAGTTAGGAATGCAACTGTGCTAGCGCTGGCCTCTGTATCCGTTGAGCAGCCAGGGAATGCAGCATAGTATTTTAATCCATATCTGTCAACAAAATATCTGAATGGGAATCTATCCCCAAAGATTATCTCTTTTCTTTTGCCGTTTTTCACAACATCTTCAAATTTTTTGTCTAACCCTTTAAGTTTTTTGATATAATTTTCGGAGTTTTTCTTGTAATAATCCGCATTATCAGGATCCACCTTCGAAAGCTCGGCAGTTAATTTCTTTACTATCTGAATTGCATTTTGAGGCGAGGTCCAAACGTGCTCATCCTGCTCAGGCTCATCGCTATCGTGGTCGTGGTCATGCTCATCCTTGTGCTCGTCAGCGTGCTCATCTTTTTTGTCCTTGTCCTCGTGCTCATCATGCTTGTCAGTATCAGAATCCTTCTTGCTGTCAGCGTCTTCATCATGGTCGTGGTCGTGTTCTTCTTCCATGCCCTCCACATGCTCTTCGGCTACTGTTTTGACACAGTCCATGAGCGTTATAACCTTCATTTTGTCATTTTTATTACCATCTAATATTTTTTCGACCCACTCGTCAGAATCACCACCTACATATGCGAATAAGTCAGCGTTGCTAACTGTTTTCATGTCCTTAGGCGTAGGCTCGTAGCTGTGAGTTTCGGCACCTGGGGTCATAAGCATTGTTAAGTCAATCTTATCCCCGCCGATTTCTCTAAGGAAGTCGTAAACAGGGAAGATTGTTGCAACGACCTTTATTTTCTTTGAGGATTTTTCCTCATCTTTATTGCTGGAACAACCGTAAAAACAACTAGCACACATCACCAAAACAAGTGACAGAGCCAATAACTTTGAGAATTTATTCATATTATATCCTTTCATAATCGCCATTAATAATATTCTAATTATAATTACAATGTTTTTATCTTAGTGTTTGCAACCACAGTGACCATAGAAGATTGTTTTTTCAGGATTTACACTAAAGCTGTGGTCCTTTTGCAGATGTGCATAAAGATGCCCAATTTCATGGCACTTGAAATTCACAACCTTACCACAATCTTCACATTGAAGGTAAAATTTGATATTCTCGGACTTGTCGTCAGGGTTTGAAGCCCTATAAGCTTTTGACGCCACACCCTCTAGCTGATTACTTATCACAAGACCTTCATTCTCTAAATTTTTAAGATGCCTATAGATTGTGGTTAATCCCATCTTTTCGCCGAGCGCGGACAATCCTTCAAGAATTTCTGAAGCAGACTGATAATCATCGCCCATTTTTTCTATGTACGACAAAATAGCTGCCCTTTGTTTGGTTGCGTAATTAGAAGTCATATACTTCTCCTTCTGTTTGCTTTCTATGCCAAATTGAGATTGCTGTAAAGGAATACTCAATGGTGGCAAAGAGCTTTGTTGAATTTTTTATCATTCATTATCCGGAATGTGAATGATATGGATGAAATTGAAAATCGTTTTCAATTTATAGAGCAATTTTACCACTAAAAATATGGGGATGTCAATTAAAACTTATTCGTAATCCTATTATAAAAATTAAACAGCTCAGTTATAGTTGTGATTTATATGTGGCAGCAAATAGTGTATAATATAGAAAATTTACTAAGATGAAGGTAAAAGTAATGAAAAACAAAAGTGCGAGAATAGTTATAAACATATCCCTCATATTTGCAATTATATTAGGTACGTTTTTTATTAACATACCGTATATCTATGGGGAAGATACGCCTGTAAATTCCGAGGAAACACGAGAAATAAGCATAGGGGAATCAAGCGGGGAGCCTAAAGAAGCGAACAAGGAAAATGCACCTCCAAAGAAAGATGAAACCCCTTACATCAAAGAATATGCTGTATCAGGTGAGTACAATAGGGGTAAGAGGGGGATTGAATATTTTGCAAATATCATAATCTCATTGATAGGTGAAAACCTTACAGATGACCATTTTCTTACAGAGGAAGGTCTTCACTGGTCACAAAGAACTGAGACACAGCTTATTACAGGCGTAGAGCTTGGAAACTACGATTTTTCGGCATTCCCAAATGAAGCACCAAACAGAGAAGTTAAGGCATATAGAATTGAAAATGGGGATAGTGGAAGATTAACCTATGTAGGAAAGACAAAATCAGGCGTAGACCTTGATATAGTATGGACAATCATAGATTCAGACAAGAGTGACTGGGAACAGAATTCAGGCTATCTTAATACAGGAACTGGAGTAAAAGGAGTTGCTTTTACAGGAGAGCAGTTTTTTCGAGGTGGAAGTGGAAACTCAATAGCAGTTTTATATAACAGGGCGAGCAATTTAGGAATTAACTACAAAATAGTAAAGCATGGTACATTTGAGGAAATGCCGGTAATACTGAGCTTTATATCATCAGATATAGATTCGGCTCAAGGCGTTGAAACAGACCTTGCAAATATTGTAGAGATAATACCTCCTGATTCTAATCTTGTAAAAAAGGACGGAGTAATTTACGATAGCCAAGGCGGAGTGGTCAATTTAAATGGTTCAACTGACCTCCCAAAGGGAGGATATCTTGGCGCAGGATTTTTGTCCTCTTTTAATTATATATTTTATTCACCAGCTCCACTAAGAGTAAATGATTCGTATTACTATCCAATAGCCACAAGGTATGATATTTTTGGTAGCAGTCTTCAAGCTAAAATGCTTACACGGATAAATCAACATATCAGTTTAGAATATTTAGATAAACAAGGTAATGAAATTAAAGAAAAGGAATATTACCAAGGATATACGGATGAGAGTTATATATTTAAATCCATCTTAATTTCAGGTTATAGGCTGGTATCTATTCAAAAGGACGAAAACAATATACATTTTCCTGTCATAAAATTCATCTACACTAGAGAATATAATGTTAAACTCAAGTTTAGGGATGAAAGAGGGAACAACCTCTTAGATGATAGGGAATATGAATACCTTGAGGGTGAAAATGTAGAATATGAGCCACCCGTTTTAGAGGGGTATGAAACACCAAAGGTTTACAACGGGATAGTAGATAAAGATATTGAACATATATTTGTATATAAAAAGAAAGCTAAAGCAGAGTTGCCGGCAAGCAATGATGTGAATATCAGCAAGGATACAGGGCGAAGCAGTGTAAAATACGAGCAAGCAAAGAATTTCAATGTTGGAGGATATGGGACTAATATAGAAAGAAGCACAAAGCCCAAGGAAGTGAAAAAGGCAAAAGAAGACCCATTCCTTATCAACACTAAGATGAAAAGCGACGAAAAAAAGCTATTTTTGCAGTATATAAGTGAGGTTAAGAAGAATGCAAAAAAGAAGTATGGGAATGATAAGGATAAGATTAACCATGCAATAGCTAATGCAATTGCATATTCTGTATATGCAACCGATTTTCTGCAAAGCCATGCAAATGATTTTGGAGATAAACCTGAGAGTAAAATTTATGAAAAGGTAAAGTCTAAAATTAAAAAAACTCATGAAAAAGAACCATATTTAATTGATTTTCCACACTTTGCAACTACTATAGCAACTACATATAGAAGTGGCTTAGATAAAGAGCTTTTTAAAGCTGTAGGAGGAACATCAATATTGAGCATATTCCAACTTACGGGAAATACAATTCCATTCAATATACCGTTTTTAGCAGTAAAAATGCTTACAAATACAGGTTCATCCAAAAAGGATAATTTGTTTCAAACTAATTCTCTAACTGGTGATTGGCTTACTCATATGGATGAGAAGGATAGAAGAAGTGATATCGATGCTATAATATTTCATTATCATCCTGATTTTAAAAATTTAACATTGGATGAATTTATCAAGAGATATTATCATATGAAAAATCTTGATAAGGAGCGAGAACGTTTATATAAAGAAGTCCTGAAAATACAGAGCAAAGGATACATTACCCCAAAAGAGCAGGAGCAACTTAATATATTTGCAGGGGTTATAAGCTGTGGAGGCATAGCTCTTATATTATATAGTATACATAAGAGAAAGAGTGCTAAAAAAATACTTGCTAAGTGTGCTAAACTTATTTATAGCAGTGGAAAGATTTTGATTAAAAGAAATAAAAAGACTGTAATAAAGCCTATAAAAAAATTTGCAAAAACTGTTATGAAAAAGATAATTAAACCTAAACCTCATCAAAATGTATTACATCAATCTGCCTCTTATGGAAACTACAGTAGAGGGAGTGTAAATTCAAGCTATACGGGATATAGAGGTAGTCAATCAGGCACTAAACCTGTCAAGACATATAGAAGCAAGGTTATAAAAAATGTAAGACATAATGCGAAAAAATATATAAAGAAACATATTGTAAAGCCTATTAAAAGATTCTGGAAAAAGCTGTGGAGGTAAGTTGTGAAGAAAATCATTAAAAGAGTTTTTATAGTCATTGCAATACTACTTTTTATAACAGGCTTTTGCTTTGATAATATAAAGCGTAACTCGGTATACTATGCTAAGCATACACCTCATAAAGAGGGTACGGAACCAGTACTAATGATGGTAGTTGATAATTTGGAATGGATATATACTCCTGAGATAGATGGTATAGAGTATGACTTTGATGGCGGAAACTGTGTTTATAATAATAATTTAAGCAAGGATTCTACATATTTTGTTGAATATGGAAATGGTAAAGAGTATAGATATTATGATGGAATCAGAATTACTTATGGATTTAATTCACAATTCAGTTTAATTTATGTGGACGATGATTTTAATAAAAAAATTCCATTAAACCAATTTGATATCAATGCGGTTAAACATAATATTTATACTTTATTGCAACCTGTTATCGACGCTCAAAGCAAACCAAGAGTAAATCTACAATGGCTGTTTGATATAGTATATAAAGATAAATTTAATTGATTAGTTTAACAATCACCTAAAAACAGATTAGAATTATTATCATTTCCACAAGCGAGGACGTACTGGAGTAAATCTAATATTGTTTTATATAGCCTAAAGATATTAATTACTACATATAGACTTAAGATTTTTTAGATAATTAAAATCATCTCATGCTAAGAAATGTTGGAGGCAGACTGTGAAAAAATTTTTTAATATAATTCTTATAATCTCCGTAACACTATTTTGTTTAACAGCCTTTTGCTTCGAAAATATAAAGAGTAACTCCGTATACTACGCTAAGCATACTCCGCACAAGGAGGGGACAGAACCTGTTCTTATGATGCTAGTAGATAACTTGTTCTGGATATCTAATCCCGAAATAGATGGTATAGAATATGACCTTGATGGCGGCAATTGCATTAAAAATCATAATTATAAATCTGAATATGAACCATGGTTTGCTAGCTTTGGGGGAGAGGAGTATTCCTATAGTACTGATGATGAATTTTATAACTTTAATAGCGATTTTGAATTGACGTATTGCAGTGATAGACATTATAAAAAAATAGATATTAAAAATATAGATGTTGAGGAAGTAAAGAAAGATATTTATAAAATGGCTCAACCAGTTATTGACGCCCAAAGTAAGCCAAGAGTAAATCTACAGTGGCTGTTCGACATTATATATAAAGATAGATTCAATTGATTGCCTTAACAATCAATTGACAGCAGTGTAGTATTATCAATCCTTTCGTGGTTGTGAATATATTAATAAAAATATAAAATATTTAGAAAATAAAATTTAAAATAGGAGGACTTATTTTCATGATTAATTTTTTTAATAACCTAATTCAAATTACTGACAGCATTAACGGCTTTATGTACAGTAATATTCTTTTTTGGGTTCTTATTGTAGTTGGGGTTTACTTTACAATCAGAACCGGATTTGTTCAGATAAGGCTCTTTCCGGAAGCTATCAAGGTCCTGAGTGAAAAAAGCCACGATGGAGGGATTTCATCTTTTCAGGCACTCATGATAGCAACTGCCTCGAGAGTTGGTACTGGCAATATTGCAGGTGTTGCAACAGCTATCGTAATGGGTGGTCCAGGTGCGGTGTTTTGGATGTGGATTATGGCAATCATAGGAGCTGCATCAGCTTTTGTTGAATCAACGCTTGCTCAAATATACAAGGAACCAGATGGCGCAATTTTTAAAGGTGGACCCGCTTATTATATTGAAAAAGCATTAAAGGCAAGGTGGCTAGGCATAATATTTGCTGTATTTCTAATACTAACATTTGCATTCGGCTTTAATGGACTACAGGCATATAATATTGCGTCGGCCTTTGAGCATTATTCAGGAGATAATTACAAAATAGTTGCGATGGTTCTGGGGATTATTCTCGCTGGAATATCTGCACTTTTATTCTTTGGAGGAGCGCACAAAATCTCAAAATTGTCGTCAATATTAGTGCCGATAATGGCGGGCGTGTATCTGTTAGTAGGTTTTGTAATTTTCTTTTTTAATCTAGGCAAGGTACCAGATATTTTTGCTCAAATTTTCAGCCAAGCGTTTGACTTTGAAAAGATTTCAGCAGGGTTTGCTGGCTCCTGTGTAGTATGGGGCGTTAAGAGGGGACTGTTCAGTAATGAAGCCGGTATGGGGTCAGCACCTAATGCCGCGGCAGCAGCTGATGTTAGTCATCCTGTAAAGCAGGGGCTTGTTCAAGTTGTTTCAGTTTTTATTGATACATTAATAATTTGTACCACCACTATTTTTATTATTCTGTGTACGGGACAATATGAGATTGGTGGCGAGCTCAATGGAATACCCCTAGTACAGCAGAGTGTGAGCACCGTTTTTGGCGAAGTTGGTATTGCTATTTTGACGGCATCAGTAGCACTTTTTGCATTCACATCGCTAATTGGGAATTATTTCTATGCTGAGTTTAATTTTAAGTTTATAACAAAAAGCAAGACGGCATTGACGATATTTCGTATTGTGGCAGTAGTTGCAGTGTTTATAGGGGCAAATTCAAATCTACAGCTTGCTTGGAATACAGCAGATATACTTATGGGGTTCATGGCACTTATTAACTGCTTTGCTATTTTGTTGCTTGGTAAATATGCAATCAAAGCACTGCATGATTATGTTGAACAGAAAAAGGCAGGACAAAATCCCATATTCAAAGCAAAATCAATCGGTCTTGACAATACAGATGTCTGGAAATAAGAATAATTTGAACAGTATAGATTCTCAAAGCACTCTAAAAATCCGCATGAGTTTCACGGATTCTTTTGAGTTTTACGGGTTCTTTGGAGCTCTTGTCAAAGGACTGTGATTAGTTGAACAGAAATTATTTAACTGATATAATTAACAGGGGAATAATATCTTTGGAGAGTTAAATTTTATGATAAAAGGCGTGATTTTTGATGTCGATGGTACATTGATTGACTCAATGGGGGCATGGCATGACTCAGGATATAATGTCCTTAAAAGCTTAGGCATTGATGTAGATAAAAGCATTGGGGATATTTTCTTTTCAATGACAATGGATGAGGTTATAGACTATATGAAGGAGAAATTTTCGGTTAATGAGAGCAGGGAATTTCTTCGAAAGGGAATTCATGATCAGGTCGAATATGCCTATAGAAATGAGATAGAGCTTAAGCCGGGGGTTATGCGCATTTTAAATTGGATTAGGGATTTAAAAATTCCTACAACAATTGCAACTTCAACGGATAGATTTCTGATTGAGATAGGTCTTAAGAGGCTAGGAATAGAAAAATATTTTGTTGGAATTTACACAGCGACAGAGGTGGGCAAGGGGAAAAATTACCCTGATATATTCCAGCTTGCAATGGATAAAATGGGAACAAAGCCCGAGGAAACTTGGTTGTTTGAAGATGGTCTATATTCAATGATAACTGCTAAGGCTTATGGGATGCCTGTAGTTGGTGTATATGATAAGGTTAGTCACGGTGATCAAGAAGCTATAAAACAGGTAGCAGATATATATCTTGAAGATCTGAGTGATTTAAATTTTGAGGATTTTCAGAGGAGGCAGAGCTTATGAGCAAGGGAAGAGTTTTAATAGTTGATGATGATGCCGATATTAGGCAGGTTGTATCAGTCCTATTAAGGAGTGAGGGTTATGAAACAGAAACCGCAGCTAACGGTCAGGAAGCAATACTAAAGGTGCTTGAAATTCGCAACCTTGATCTTTTAATCCTTGATATTATGATGCCAGGCATGGACGGCATAGAGGTTTGCCGAAAAATTAGGAAATTTTCTAATGTTCCTGTTTTATTCTTGACAGCTAAATCACAGGATGACGATAAAGTAGACGCATATAACCAAGGCGGAGATGACTATATAGTGAAGCCTTTTGACCAGACTGATCTTTTGTTAAAAATCAAATCACTACTGAGAAGGTATAACAACTATCAGGGACATGCAAAGCTTGAACGTGGCATTGAAGTTTTGTCGGAGCATGTTGCTGTAGATAAGGATAGAAGAATTGCTACCAAGGCAGGAGTGAGAATAAATTTGACTGATAAAGAATATGCAATACTGAATACACTTCTTGAAAAGAGGGGAGAGGTTGTATTAAACAGAGATTTATACGAGGCTGTATGGGGAGAAGAGTACTCACCAAGTGCTGGCAATAAAATAATGGTTCATGTCCTCAATCTGCGAAAGAAAATCGAAGAGGACATAAACAACCCATCCATAGTAAAGACAGTATGGGGGAAGGGGTATAGAATTGATAAGTAAGAAAGGCAAAAAGTTAATCATTCCTTTAAATATGAAGGTCGTGATTTCGGTAATTATTGGAATATTGCTAGCCTTTGCAGTATATGTAGCTTTAAATAAGCTGGAAAGTACCCTTGTGTATAATTACTATACTAGCGATAAGGCATATTCACAAAGCCTTGATAACTCCTTTGCTGAACTTAGAGAATACATAAAGAAGAAGAATATTTCATCAACTGATTCAGAATCAATGAAAAAATGGCTCGAAGACAACCCTTACACATATCTGACCGTATATGACAACTACGGAGGATATTTTGAAGATGGCTGGGTAGCTGAAGGTGAATCTCGATCGACAAAAATAGAAACTGCAAAGACTACTATTACAGAATCAACCGACAAAGAAAAGGAAAAGGATGGAAAGAGGGGTCCGAGGCTCACCGCAGAAAAACATATAAATGGAAATGATAGGGTCGTATCGTTCTCAGATGACGATTACTATGTATATATGGAGATTTATAGAGAAGAAGGCTTCCGAAGGATAATGAAGATAGTTGAGCTCATTGTCGCATTTGTAGTAATTTTAGGTGTTGTAACGGCCTATACTACAAGTATAACGGCGCGTATTGCTGATATCTCAAAAGACGTAACTCGTATTACTTCTGGTGATATAAATGCAGATATACAAACATCGGGTTCAGATGAGATTGGTGTTTTGGCAGAAGGTATCGATAACATGAGATACTCGCTGATTGAAAGGCTTGAGGGTGAAAAAGCAGCATGGGATGCTAATAGCCGTCTTATTACCTCGATGTCACACGATATAAGGACTCCATTAACCTCTCTTGTAGGTTACCTTGATATTATTGAAGGCGGAAAGTACGAAAGCGAAGATGAGCTGCATCAATATATTCAAGCTTGTAGAAACAAGGCTTTTCAGCTTAAAGAACTTTCGGATAAGCTTTTTCAATACTTCCTTGTATTTGGAGGCAAGAAGAATCCTCAAAAACTTGAGGTGCTTGACGGTGATATTTTGTTTCAGCAATTATTAACAGAGCATGTTGCAGAATTGATAAGCTATGGATACATTGTAACTATGGATTATAAAATTGAAGGGAAATTGGTGGAAACAGATATATCTTCGCTAAGAAGATTGTTCGATAACATATTCTCAAATATCATGAAATATGCAGATAAGAGAAAGTCTATCAAAGTTAATGCGATAACGAAATATACTGACGCCGATAAGGAATCTGAAGAATTTTTGTTTCGTTTTGAAAACAAAATATCCCACGAGGCTAGGCAGGTTGAAAGCACAAAGATTGGCGTAATGACATGTGAAAAAATTGCAAAAGACCTAGGAGGAAGATATTCTTGGGGTGATGATGAGGATATTTATATTACGCAATTTGCTTTTCCCGTGCACCACGAAATAGCCCAAGCTGAAGATATAGAAGAAGAGAAAAAAGAATTGTAATGTTTCAGATTTCGAGAGAACATTACAACTCAAAACCAAATAGTGTGTTGTTATTTTGCTCCAGTGTAGTCTGGCTCGAATCTAATGTTAACTTCAAAGGTTGGATCGATTGATTTTAATCGAGTCGAAAATGCCTTGGTTGCAGCAGATATGTCTACGTTGGAGTTTCTTTCTTCCACGATTTCAAAAATAATATTTGAGTGATTTTTACCAGGAACTATGCGAATGTCATGAGGATTGCAAAGCCCTTCCCAGTTCTTAATCTCATCAAAGATTACCTTGGATATCAGATCAAGCTTCGGATTTCCAATTTCTACTGGATCAAGATGGCATGTAATGTGGATCTCATATTTATCTAGAAAAATTTTTTCAATATCATCGATAAGCTCATGACTTATCATAATGTCGGTGCGACTATCAACTTCAACGTGAATTGATGCAAAGATTTCTCCAGGGCCGTAGTTGTGTACAACAAGGTCATGAACGCCAAATACGCCAGGAAAATCAGTTGTTTTGTCCTTAATAAATTGAACGAGCTCTGAATCTGGAGCTTCACCGAGAAGAGGACTCGCAGTATCCTTAATTAGGTCATAACCTGATTTGATGATGAAAATTGCAACAAAACATCCAACATATCCGTCTATGTTAAATTTCGTAAAGTGATAAATGCACATGCCGACAATTACTGCCGATGTAGTTATCACATCATTCCTGCTATCCGTCGCAGTTGCTTTAAGCGCTACAGAACTAATCATGGAAGCTATCTTGCGATAAAATCTGCTCTGCCATAATTTCACGATTACAGAGAGCAACAAAATAACGTACACCCACACGCTGCTTGTAATCTTCGCTGGGTGAAGTATTTTCAAGAATGATGACCTGAAGAGCTCGATACCAACGACAACTATTAAAACCGAGACGATCATGCCAGCGATGTACTCGCTACGCGCGTGTCCATAAGGATGGTCCTTGTCTCCTGGCTTTTGGCTCATTCGAAATCCTATCAAAGTTATGGCTGATGATGTGGCATCGCTGAGGTTGTTTATTCCGTCTGCTGCAATCGATATACTGTTTACGATTAAGCCCAGTAAAAGCTTACTGCTTGCAAGCAAAAAATTCGTTGAAATCCCAACTGTTGCGGCGACAGATCCGTACTTTGATCGAGTTTTGCTATCATCGGTATCCTTGTAATTCTTGATTGTTTTGTTAATAATTGCTTCTGTAATCATAATTGTATTATAGCACAAAATACTATATAATTATTGTACTAATTTTCGATATTCCTTTCTATAGGAGGTTTGCGCATGAATAAAGAAATACCAAGAATAACAGGCACTCTTAGAGCAAAGAGCTTGCAGGTGCCTGAGGTTATATGGACGGCTAAGGGCATCGTTATAATGGGCAGGAGGATTAAGTCTGTCATATTTACAACTGATATAGCTACGATTAGAAACTGTAATGCAGATGCTGTTCTAGCCGTTTATCCATATACACCGCAGCAGATAATATCTCAGACAATAATTAACGCATCTTCAATTCCTGTTCTTGCTGGCGTTGGAGGCGGCACAACACAGGGATTTAGGACGGCTGTGATGGCAAAAGATGCCGAAGCTCAAGGAGCATATGGAGTAGTTGTGAATGCACCAATGAGCAACAAGAATGTCGCGCTAATAAAAAGGGTAATTGACATTCCGATAATAGTAACCGTGGTTAACGATTTAGAAGATGTACAGGCAAGGCTTGATGCTGGAGCTACTATTTTAAATGTTTCCGCTGGTTCAAGGACTCCCGAGATAGTTGCAAATATCAGAAAAGATTTTCCTAAGATTCCGATAATTGCAACGGGTGGACCTACGGAAGAGTCTATAAAGCAGACAATTGCAGCGGGAGCAAATACGATAAGCTATACGCCACCGTCAATTGCGGAGGTGTTCAGTGATTTGATGGATGTTTACCGTGAGCAAGCTGAAAAGACAAAGGAGCCTGATGCTGGAGATGAGGAGCTCGGGAGGTTAATAGAGCTTCTTTAGAAGTAGTATTGTTTTTTTTAATAGTTATAAGATGTAGACCGTATAGTTGGGTTGACAGACCCATACATGCGGTTTTTTACGCATGTAGGATGAGGAGAAATATGGGAAAGTTTCACATAATATCAGATTACAAGCCAACGGGAGATCAGCCTCAGGCAATTGATAAATTGTCAAAGGCATTTTGTGATGGACAGAATTATCAAACCCTTCTTGGTGTTACAGGGTCAGGAAAGACCTTTACGATGGCAAATGTGATAGAAAAGATTCAGAAACCTACGCTTGTCATATCTCACAACAAAACACTTGCTGCCCAGCTGCATGGTGAGTTTAAGGCATTTTTCCCAGGGAATGCAGTTGAATATTTTGTGTCATACTACGACTACTATCAGCCGGAGGCTTATGTTCCGTCGACAGACACATATATCGAAAAGGATTCAGATATAAACGAAGAAATAGAAAAGCTTAGGCACTCCGCAACAGCAGCTCTTGCTGAACGAAGGGATGTAATTATAGTGGCATCGGTCTCGTGTATATATGGTCTTGGAAGTCCGTTTGACTACGAAAATCAGATGTTATCTTTAAGACCAGGAATGATTAAGTCAAGACGAGATATATTAATGAAGCTTGTAGACATTCAATATAATAGAAATGATATGGAATTTGATAGGGGCACATTCAGAACTAGGGGCGATGTGATTGATATATTCCCCGCAGGCTCCGACAAGGCGATAAGGGTTGAAATGTTTGGGGATGAAATAGATACAATCAAGGAACTGAATCCTATAACAGGTGAAATTCTAGGAATAAGGAATCACGTTGCAATATATCCAGCATCACACTATGTTACATCCAAAGATAAAATGCAGAAGGCGCTGGTTACAATTGAGGAGGAGCTTGAGGACAGAGTTAAGTGGTTCAAGGACAGGGGAAAGCTTCTTGAAGCACAGAGGATTGAGCAGAGGACAAGATATGATATGGAGATGCTCAGAGAGGTTGGAACTTGTAAGGGTATTGAAAATTACTCAAGGCATATTAACAACTTGCCAGCGGGGACAAGACCGTATACTCTTATGGACTACTTCCCTGATGATTTTGTCGTTATGATAGACGAATCCCATGTGATGCTCCCTCAGCTTAGGGCAATGTATGCAGGAGATAGGAGCAGGAAGCAATCGCTCGTAGATTACGGATTTAGGCTGCCGTCCGCTCTCGACAACAGACCTCTCAGGTTTGAGGAGTTTGAGAAGCTGGCGAAGAAGGTCTTATTTGTAAGTGCTACGCCTGCAACATATGAAAAAGAAAAATCAAATGGCATAACTGCAGAACAGATTATAAGACCGACAGGGCTTCTTGATCCTCCGATTGAGGTGAGAAAGACGGAGGGCCAGGTAGATGATTTAATTGGCGAAATCAAGAAGACCACTGCGAATGGCAACAGGACATTCATTACAACTCTGACAAAGAGAATGGCGGAAGATTTAACAGATTACCTAAAGGGGGTAGGGCTTAAGGTCAGATACCTTCACTCTGAAATTGACACACTTGAACGACTAGAAATTATACGAGATCTAAGACTTGGTGAATTTGATGCACTTGTGGGTATAAATCTATTGCGAGAAGGGCTTGATCTGCCTGAGGTTGGACTTGTTGCGATACTCGATGCAGATAAAGAGGGCTTCCTCAGGACAGAAACATCGCTTATTCAGACCATAGGTCGTGCTGCTCGAAATGTAAACGGTAGAGTTTTGATGTATGCAGATGAAATAAGCAAGGCTATGAGGACGGCTATTGATGAAACGATTAGACGTCGCAAAATTCAAAATGAATATAACGAAAAAAATAGCATAACACCTAAGGGAATAGAGAAGGCTGTAAGGCAGGTAATTGAAGCAACAAAGTCGGCTGAAAATGAAGATGATAAATTCAAGGGCAAATCACCTATTGATATGACCAAGAAAGAACTTAAGGAATACGTTGGTATTCTTGAGAAGGAAATGCGGGTTGCAGCTGACGATTTACAGTTTGAGCGGGCAGCAATTTTACGTGATAGGATACTTGAATACAAGGCGGCACTTTGATTTTATTATCAAGAAAGAAATTGCAGCAGATTCAGCTGTAGCAAATTTAATTTTTGCGAGCTTATAAGTGTTTTGTGAAAGGAAGTAAATGACAACAAAAGAGATTTTTATCAAAGGGGCAAAGGAAAATAATTTAAGAAATATAGATGTGCATATTCCACGCGATAAAATGGTTGTTTTGACGGGTCTATCAGGATCTGGTAAGACATCACTTGCATTTGACACCATATATGCAGAAGGTCAAAGACGATATGTTGAAAGTTTATCAGCTTATGCAAGGCAGTTCTTAGGTAGAATGGATAAGCCTAATGTTGAGTTTATTGAGGGACTTTCTCCAGCTATCTCTATTGATCAGAAAACTACGAGTAATAACCCGAGATCAACTGTTGGAACAGTTACAGAAATTAACGATTATCTTAGACTTTTATTTGCTCGGATAGGTGTACCACATTGTCCAATATGTGGTCGTGAAATTTCAAGCCAGTCGGTCGATCAAATTGTTGACCATATAATGGAGATGAAGGATGGCACAAGGTTCAAGGTTATTGCTCCGGTGATAAAGGAACGAAAAGGAGAACATGTAAAGATACTTGAAAGGCTGAAGAGAGAAGGCTTTAATAGGGTAATTGTAGATGGTGAAGAGTATCTTCTTGGCGAAGATGAGATTAAGCTGGAAAAAAACTTCAAACATACAATCGAAATTGTTACGGATCGAATTGTTGTTTCTGAGGGGCAAGAAGGAAGGATTGCGGAAGCAGTTGAAATTTCGATAGCTCACGGCAATGGACTTGTGGTTGTTGAAGAAGTTAGCCGTAAATCAGCCCAAGATAACACAGCGGAATCAGATCAGAGCGAAGAAAACAAAACAGCTGGGAATCATAGAAGAATGTTTTCAACAAAATTTGCATGCCCTATTCATGGAGTCAGCCTTGAAGATATGGAGCCTAGGTCGTTCTCGTTTAACAGCCCATTTGGAGCCTGCCCTACTTGTAACGGTCTAGGATTTATACAGAGCATCATCCCTGAGAAATTGCTTGATTATGAAAAGTCGATACCTGGCGGTGCTCTTGGCCGTGTATATGCATCTATGGAGTTTTCGGGTTTCTATCGCCAAGAGGTTGAGGCGCTTGCTGAAATGTACGGCGTTGATATTTCCTTACCTCTTAAAAAACTGCCTGCAAAATTCATGAAGGCACTCCTATACGGTACGGGAAGCAAACATCTAAAATACACATATGTCAGCAGAAGATCAGGGCGTCAATCTCAGATGGACCATCCATTTGAGGGCGTTATAAATAATCTTGAGAGAAGATATAGAGAAACTGCTTCTGACTTTATGCAAGAAAGGATTCAGCAGTACATGACCAATAAGCCTTGTCCAGATTGCAAGGGTGCGAGATTAAAGCCGGAAATCCTCGCTGTAACTGTTGGAAACAAAAACATATCGCAGATAAACGATATGTCGATTTTAGATGCGTATGAGTTTTTTGAGTGTCTTGAACTTAATGAGAAGGATTCAATAATAGGGCTTCAGATCTTAAAGGAAATAAAGGAAAGGCTGAAGTTCCTCATTGACGTTGGTCTTTCATATTTAACACTAAGCAGAAGCGCCGGTACCCTTAGTGGTGGTGAATCGCAGCGAATCCGTCTAGCAACCCAAATCGGTTCGGGGCTGATGGGTGTTTTGTATATCCTTGACGAGCCAAGTATAGGGTTACATCAGAAGGATAATGCTAAATTACTTAAAACACTGAGAAGACTTACTGATATGGGAAATACGCTTTTGGTAGTGGAGCACGATGAAGATACAATGTATGCAGCGGATCAAATCATTGATATAGGGCCAGGAGCGGGAGTAAATGGCGGAAGGCTTGTAGCTCAGGGCACAGTAGAGGAGATAAAGAAGATTCCGGAATCCATTACTGGACAGTATCTGTCTGGTGCGAAGAAGATTTCAGTTCCAAAGCATAGAAGACCGGGAAATGGTAAGAAAATTCAAATTAAAGGTGCGGCTGCGAATAATTTGCAGAATGTAAATGTGGACATTCCTCTCGGAAAATTTGTGTGCGTAACGGGAGTTTCGGGATCCGGAAAATCCAGTCTAATAAATGAGGTTTTGTACAAAACAGTTGCACATAAACTCAACGGTGCGGCTGAGGAGGGCGGCGAGGTTAAGGCTATAAAAGGTCTAGAGCATATAGATAAGGTTATAGATATTGACCAGTCTCCAATAGGTAGAACGCCACGATCGAACCCAGCTACATATACAGGGATGTTTACTCCGATTAGAGAACTTTTTGCGGCATTACCTGAGGCGAAATTACGTGGATATGAGAAGGGCAGATTCAGTTTTAATGTGAAAGGCGGACGCTGTGAAGCCTGCAAAGGTGATGGGATAATTAAAATCGAGATGCATTTTCTTCCGGATGTATATGTCCCTTGTGAGGTCTGCAAGGGAAAAAGGTTTAACAGAGAGACTCTTGAGATAAAATATAAGGGAAAAAACATCTACGAAGTTTTAGAGATGACTGTTGCGGAAGCTCTTGATTTTTTCAAAAATATTCCGAGCGTTATGAGGCAGCTGGAAACTCTAAATAGGGTTGGCCTTGACTACATTAGACTTGGTCAGCCTTCGACACAGCTTTCCGGCGGTGAGGCACAGCGTGTTAAGCTTGCTTCGGAACTTTCGAAAAGGCAGACTGGCAGAACGCTTTATATTCTTGACGAACCTACTACAGGACTTCATTTTTCGGATGTGCACAAGTTAATTCACGTACTTGAGGCGTTAGTTGAAGCAGGGAATACCGTAGTTGTAATCGAACATAACCTTGATGTAATTAAGCGAGCAGATCATATAATTGATATGGGGCCTGATGGCGGGACAGGTGGAGGTAGAGTAATTGCTGAAGGAACACCGGAAGATGTAGTTAAAGTGAAAGGATCTTACACTGGTGAATTCTTGAAGAAAATGCTCTAATCTAGTATAATTAAGCGTGTTCTTAAAATGTAGAAATTGTTTAAAAATAAAGAAAAGAAGGAAAAAGAAATGATTACAAAAGAAAATCTGACCATGCTCACTGATTTTTATGAAATTACTATGGCAAATGGATATTTTGCTAATGGCATGGGAGATGAAATCGCGTATTTTGATATGTTTTTCAGGAGGGTTCCTGATGGCGGAGGATATGCGATTATGGCTGGCGTTGAACAGGTTATTGAATATCTCAAGAACTTGAAATTCGAGAAGGAAGATATCGATTATCTTAGAAGCAAAGGATGTTTCAGCGAAGACTTCCTTAAATATCTTGAAAATTTCAAATTCAGCTGTGATGTCTGGGCAATAGAAGAGGGAACACCTATTTTCCCACATGAGCCGATTTTAACTGTAAGGGGACCGGTTATTCAGTCTCAGTTTGTTGAATCTATGATTTTGCTTATTATCAATCATCAGAGCCTCATTGCGACTAAGGCAAGCCGCATTGTGAGATCGGCGGCAGGTAGACCTGTTATGGAATTCGGTACAAGACGTGCACACGGGTCAGCAGCTGCTATATATGGAGCAAGAGCTACTTACATAGCAGGGTGTGCGGCTACTGCATGTACGATTGCAGATAGAGACCACGGCATTCCTGCTACTGGAACTATGGCACACAGCTGGGTACAGATGTTTCCTACGGAATATGATGCATTTAAAGCATATGCCGAGGTTTATCCTGATAACTGTGTGCTTCTTGTAGATACATATAATGTACTCAAATCAGGCGTTCCTGCGGCTATCAAGGTGTTCAAGGAAAAGAAGCCGAAGAGTATGGGCATAAGGATAGACAGCGGAGATATCACTTACCTTACAAAGAAGGCGAGAAAGATGCTCGATGATGTGGGGCTTCAAGACTGCAAAATAGTTATCTCTAATAGCCTTGATGAATATATTATTCGTGATGTTCTCCTTGAGGGAGCGCAAATAGATTCTTTTGGGGTAGGAGAGCGAATGATTGCAGCAAAATCTGAACCTGTATTTGGCGGTGTATATAAACTTGTCGCACTTGAAGATAAAGATGGCAATATTATTCCAAAGATTAAAGTATCGGAAAACGTTGAGAAGATAACAAACCCTGGCTTCAAAACTCTTTACAGGCTATTTGACAAGGATAATAATAAGGCTTTAGCTGATGTAATCACTGTGGATGGAGAGACTATACCAGCAGAATGTGGAGAGGGAGAAAGCTATGAAATCTTTGACCCAAATGCTATCTGGAAGAGGAAGACGCTTACAAACTTCTACGCTAAAAACATCAGGGTTCCTCTATTTATAAATGGAAAATGCGTGTATAATTCTCCAGGAATTGAGGAGATTAAAAAGAACTGTGAAGAACAGATGAAGACGCTTTGGGATGAGATGCTTAGATTTGAAAATCCACAGACCTATTATGTTGATCTATCACAGGATTTGTGGGATATGAAAGAAGAACTTCTTAACAAAGCTACATACAAGAAAAAATAGTTTTTTACATTCGTAATATATGTAGATATCACTAATACAACAAAAGGGGTTATGTCAAACCTTGAGAGTTCTGACATACCCCTTTTTCTTATGCACTATTTATCTGAGACAGTAGGTTTAAATTTTTATATACAAAACTATGAAAACCATAATGGGTAATAGGTATAATAATCCCCATTTGTTGCGATTTTTTATGTCGTATATCATCCTAAATAAAAATATGATACAACATAAGGCATAACCTATTACAATATATGTTAGTTCTGAAGCATTCATGATAATTTTATCCTCCCAAAGCCTTGCATATTTTATCATCTTGCCAATGAAGATGTTTATGCATAACCCATTGGACCAACCTCCGTAAAATATAAATCACTGTTATCTTATAATTATTATAACTTGGTCAAAATAAAAATACAAGCATAATCTTTCAAAAAAGTGAAATAATTTTCAAAATATTTTAAAAAAGCGAAAAATTATAATTATTCTATGAGGATAGAGATTAATCACCACATATAGCAATAGATAAAAAACTATAGTTTTAAGGAAAATGCCTATTCTAATAATTAATTACTTCCTGTTTTTATACCTGAAGAATGCTAAGGTAAGGCTAATTAGCAAAAGAGATATTTGAGAAGTTATTTTTAAAATGGAGATATACATATGATCTACATCATGGTATACACATATTACATATGCTACCCAAGAGAATAAAGTTAATAGTGTCAAAAACAAAAGAATTTTAGCTTGTCTATTCATAAATTTTGTCACCAATATTATTATTTGATATTAATAATATGGATGCTATCCGTTAGGCATGGAATAGCACCCATAAATTAGACTAGAGGATAAATTATCTTTTATTTGAAGCATTCAATACGTCGCGTATTTTGTGCTGAACCATTCTCTTAATTGCCTCTCGTCCGGGCCCTAGATATTTACGAGGATCGAATACGTCAGGTTGCTCTATAAACACTCTCCTAATCTCAGCTGTCATAGCAAGTCTGAGGTCGGTATCTATGTTAACCTTGCAAACACCATGCTTAACAGCCTCTCTAATCATTTCTTCAGGTACGCCCTGTGCACCAGGGATTTTACCGCCGTATTCGTTACATCTGTCTACGAATTCCTTGAGAACAGTTGATGCACCGTGCAAAACAAGAGGTGTATCAGGGATAAGCTTGTGGATTGCTTTAAGTCTTTCAAAATCAAGGTAAGGATCCCCCTTGAATTTATATGCTCCATGGCTTGTGCCAATGGCAATTGCGAGTGAATCAACACCAGTTCTTTCTACGAATTCTGCGGCTTCATCAGGATCTGTAAATGTTGCTGAGCGAGCATCTACGTTAATGTTATCTTCAATTCCTGCCAATTTGCCAAGCTCTGCTTCTACAACAACACCATGTGCATGTGCGTATTCAACTACTTCCTTTGTAAGCGCAATATTTTCCTCGAAAGGATGCTTTGAACCATCTATCATTACTGATGTAAATCCGTCATCAACGCACTGTTTGCAGATTTCGAAATCTTCGCCGTGGTCTAGATGAAGGCAAACATCTACGCCCGTATCCTCAATAGCTGCTTCAACAAGATGTCTAAGATAAGGTCCCTTTGCGTACTTTCTTGCACCGGCAGATACCTGCAAAATTAGTGGAGCGTTCTCCTCTCCCGCAGCTTCAACTATACCCTGTATAATTTCCATGTTGTTGACATTGAATGCTCCAATTGCATAATCAGCTTTTAGTGCTTTGCGGAACATTTCTTCACTTGTAATTAATGCCATTTTTTCCTCCTTGTCTCCTAACAGCATAAATTTATATTATATCGCATACAAAATAGTCGCGATTTCAGACAAATACTGAATATCAGAGAAAATCAAAAATTACACCGATATCATTGACAAACAATTCTAGCGATATCAGCCTTGGATGAACCAGCAGGGATATTAAAGCTGCCTGCCTTTATAGAATTAGAGTCAATTCCTGCGCTATTACATATTGAAACAAAATCATCATAAGATGAAAAATATCCTAGACTTACAAGACTTTCAGCAGCCTCAATGGCAGAGCCTGATTGGACTGAGATATTAGCCTCTTTTTTGGTTACACCATCACTGTAAATATCTGACGAGTCTTTCTCGTTATTTTCTGCCTTGGAATCGGTACTATTTTTTTCGGATGTTTTTTCATTATCTTTAGCTTCATTTTTGGTCTTATGCTTTTCCGAAGACTCGCTTGCAGATTTGATGTTATCATTGTCAACGAGCGTTGAAGGATAATCGGCAATCGCTTCAAAGCGCCAAAATATCACAAGAGCTGCAATGAGTAAAATTACCAATGCAACTAGAATATCACTTTTGTCATATATAAATTCCCTTAACTGCTTCATGCTTCCCCCTGTATTTTCTGATTTCTAATATAAATTTAACACAAAACCAAAAAAATCTCAATATATTCAATGTTTTATATCTTTTGAATTTCCAATTTTTAGGAACATAGTGTATAATGGAAAGCGTGAAAAATATAGAAATTAAGCCTAATGATGCAGGACAGAGGCTAGACAGATTCCTGCGAAAATATTTACCGAAGGCAACTCTTTCAGGAATTTACAAAATGATTCGAAAAGATGTGAAGGTCAATGGAAAAAGATCAAAGCTTGATGCGTTTCTTGAAGAGGGAGATATAATAACGCTCTATCTAGACGATAAAAAGATAGATCAACTTTCTGTAAGGAAAAAAATAAAAAGAACAGACAGAACTTTTCAAATCATATACGAAAGTGATAATGTTTTAATTGTCTTTAAAAATCCAGGCATTCTCACGCATGGCGATGCAAATGAAAAGAAAAATCACTTAACAAACCAGGTGGTTTCATATCTGATTGATACAGGAAACTATAATCCGAGATTTTCAAATACATTCTCGCCATCACCTGCTAATAGGCTCGATAGGAATACATCTGGGCTTGTAGTTTTTGGAAAAAACACCGATTCACTTCGTAGATTGAATGAAATTTTCAAAAACCGAGATATTGAGAAATCGTATTTGACAATTTGCCAAGGTGAAATTAAGGCTCCATTAGATTTGCATGGTTATATGGAAAAAATCGAAGCTAGTGGTAAATTTAGGACAGTTATATCAGAAACAAGCAATCAAAAAAGCAAAGCTATACATACTAAAGTTAATCCGTTAAAGTACGGAGAATACAAAGGTGTAAAATATACATTGACAGAGGTTAAGCTAATGACTGGAAGAATGCATCAGATTCGAGCACATCTATCATACATTGGGCATCCAATTGTTGGAGATTCCAAATATGGCGGAAGAGCAGTAAGGGAACTTGAAATAAGGAATCAATTGCTCTGTGCAAATAAACTGAATTTTCCAAAATTTTCTGATGATGATATTTTGTTTGAACTCAGTGAAAAAACATTTGAAACGAAGCCGGATAATTTGTTTGTCAAGGCGGTAAATAATATATTTAAAGGGGATATAAAATAGTGACTGAAATAAAAAATTCGAATGAAGAAATAAACGAAAATGAAGTGGACAAAGTTGAAACGTCAGAAAAAAAAGAAATAGAAATGGACAAAATTGAAACATCAGAAAAGAATGATATAGGTACTAAGCATGAAACAAAGACTAACGTAAAGCGGCGCAGCGAGCTAAATGACTGGGTGAAGAGCATAATAATTGCTGCGTTTATTGCTGTTTTGCTTATGCAGTTAATCGTGCCGACAGTGGTGCGAGAGCATTCAATGGAGCCAAGCTTTTATGGTGGAGATTATCTGATAGTAGGTAAAATAAATTACAAGATATCTAGTCCGCATCGAGGAGATGTTATAATATTCAAATCAGACATTCCCATGAATACGGCTGAACCTAGCCAAGCAAAAAAACTTTTAATTAAGAGAATTATAGGGATGCCGGGGGATGTTATAAATATTTCAGACAATGAGGTATCAATAAACGGTAAAGTTATCGATGAGCCTTATATTAATGAGGGTGGCACACCGGGAGATGTTGTAAATTACGTCGTGCCAAAGGACAGCTATTTTGTTATGGGAGATAACAGAACTGTGAGCATTGACAGCAGACGAAATGAGGTGGGTCCTGTTCACAAGGACAGAATTATAGGCAAGGCATTGATAAGATTATATCCTTTCAACAAAATAGGTTTGATAAAATGATGAATATGATTTGTTTTGTGAATTTACAGAACAGCAGGATTAAGGTTTGACTTTTAAGGTGGTGTTGATTTGAAAACGGTTATAAAAGAGTTCGCAATTGCCGCAGCTGTAAGTTTTATAATAATGCAGTTCATTCGACCTGTAAATGTAATGGGAAACTCTATGGAGCCAACCTTGAGTTCGGGCGACAGAGCTTTTGTAAGCCGTGTAGCATACAAGAGGGTATCGCCTGAGCGTGGGGATATAGTGGTTTTTAAATCCAAATTGAAGGATTCAAAAGGTAAAAGTAAAATTCTCATCAAGAGGGTTATTGCACTTCCTGGAGAAACTATTAATATTGACGAAGGAAGAATTATTGTGGATGGCAAAGAACTCGTAGATAATGTAAGCCTTGAGGGAATGGAAGGCTACAATATGAGCGAGAGGGTAGTAGATAATGGATGCTATTTTTGTGTTGGAGATAACAGATTGCACAGTACGGACAGCAGGTCTCCTGATGTAGGAAATGTACCGATTAAGAAAATTTTGGGCAGAGTTGTGTATAGATATTTTCCACTTGAAAAAATGGCGGCGATTAAGACTATGGTTTAAATATGAAAGTAATAGCAAATAATAAAAAAGCAAGACATGAATATTTTGTCGATGAGGTTTATGAGGCTGGACTTGTTTTGACAGGGACTGAAATTAAGTCAATTAGGAACGGAAGGGTCAGTATCAAGGAAGCCTATGCCAAAATAATAAATGGAGAAGCTTTAATCTTGGGAATGAATATCAGCTCGTATGAGCAGGGTAACAGATTTAACGTTGATCCCTTGAGACCTAGAAAGCTCCTTTTGCACAGACGCGAGATAAATAAACTTATCGGGAAACTAAAGGTTGGAGGTATAACACTAATTCCTCTTAGGATTTATTTGAATGACCGTGGAAAAGCGAAAATAGAAATTGCCGTTGCGAGGGGAAAGAAGCTTTATGACAAAAGAGATTCAATTGCAAAGCGTGATACAGAGCGAAAAATGCAGCGGGCAATGAAGAAACAAGTGTAACAGGTGTAAAGTAAAGCGGTTTTGGTGTAAAGGCTTTGATATCCTTATTATTTATCATCGCAGGAGCTAATTTCCGGTTATTGAACTTTATAATATGCGGTCTATGCCATTGCAAGTCGTGTGATAGTCTTCAAGCAGATTCCTTTGTTTCATCTTTCCGCTTTTTTCTATATGGTTGTAGACGTGAAGTCTTCGTTTTCTGACGTTTACTCTCTATCAGTGATATACCCTTTCTCAAGGAACCTGTATAAGATAGGATATAAGAGTCTTCAGCAAGAACATAATCTACAGCGGATAACTCCTTTAAAAGCATCATCAACTAATACCCATACTAGTCCTTCTTGTTTAGAAGAAATAGTATGAGCATTTCGACTGTTCCCATTTTGAAACTTTTTTGCTTTTTGCCATTATAATTCATCTTGTTAATATACCATATTATATCATCAAACATATAAAAAACATAATATCATAATTGACAGTAGAATTGTATGGATTTATAATGCAAATAGCATATTTAATTTCTGTAGTATTTTACGGATGGGAGGTCACGGATACTATGATAATAAAGATGACAAGGACAAGGCTACTTTCTGCATTTATTGTGCTGGCAATGATGATGACATTATTGCCTGCAAACTATACTTATGCTTCGAATACAATCATTGTTCCAAATAGCGATATTTCGATGAGGGTAATTGATGAAAACGAACTTGAAGTGATTGATGGAGATACTGTCAGCAAGATAGCACTTGAAGAGGTTAACAGCAATGTTACAAGAATATTTGTTTCGGAGCCTGGTGTGCCAGATAAGGTGCTGATCGCGAATTCTGAAACAGGGACTGTAACGACAGAAGAGGGACGGACTATTATTCCCGCTGATGTTGGTATTAACAAGCAAATAAACATAAAACAATCAGCCGCATCGTATAAAAGTAAGACAATAACCAAGAAGTATTCTTATGCAACAATTAAGAATGCGCTTGGCGGAACGGCAACGGTAGCGGGTGTTGCGGGAATGATTATTGCATTGCTCGTTGCTGCAGGATTTGCGGTTCCAGGCATGCTTCCGGTTCTTTGTACTTTTTTAGGTGGAATTACAGGGCTCATTTCTTATGTGATGGAAGGTTCGTCGAAGCATGGAGTATCAGTTAGGTTAAAAAGTCATATGAGAGACCTGCATCACGGTGGTAAGACATATAAGGGCGAAGTTTGGGAAATTGTTGGAGTGAGCAAGTACTAATATAGTGGGGATACGTTATGAATATCAAAGAATCTATAATTAATGGGATGCTAGTACTCAGTGCTATATATATTTTTGCATGTGCATTCATCAACCTGCTCGGTGATATAGATCATTTGAATCTTGTTACTGTAATTGGGATGATGGTGGTGTCTTCGTTTGATGTATTGCTACTAATTCTCAATTACTCAAAGAATTATAAGAAAATGCTCTCATCAAAAAAAAATGTTATTTTTATGTGTACCTCACTAACAATCATGTGGAACGTTATACTGATAGCGTCGATAATATGAGAAAAGGACAGGAGGCTGAAAATCTTCAGAAACAGAAAAAATTTAGAGAGGCTGTAATTTGTTAGATGATTGTCATTTCCATGTTGCTAACAGCTATGAGCAGTTTCGCCGCATCTGCAATACAAATATTAAACAGTATAAAAAGGCTTGAAATCAAGGGATTCCGGGTATCCCAAAAGTTTTGGGGTTTCCCCGAGAACTTTTGGGGTGCAATTTAGGGGGGCAACTAAAATAACTCCGATAACTTTAGGGGGCAAAATTAAGGGATGACTTTCGTCATCCCTTGTATTATGATACGAGTAAATTTTATGAATATTGATACAAAATTAAATTATATTTAGTTTATTATTTTGATTATTCGTTGACATTACTCTCTGATGGTTCCGTCAGTGTTGAAAAGAGGAAGCTCTTCAAGATAAGTAATATCTTCTCTCTTAGCGGCATCTCCTTCCGCCAGCACACACATTCTGCCAACTATTTTGCCGTCAACTTTCTCGACTAATGCTTCAAGTGAAGCAAGGCTGTGGCCAGTGCTTATAACATCGTCAACGATCAGAACACGTCTTCCACGAAGAAGCTCTTGCTCTCTACGCCCAAGATACAAGGTTTGAATATAGTCTGAGGTTATTGACTTTACTTCCGTCTTTACAACATCTGCCATATATAGCTTAGTTTTCTTTCTGGCTACCACGTAATCATCAATTCCTGCCTGCCTTGCCATTTCATATGCAAGTGGAATTCCCTTCGATTCAGCAGTTATAATTACGTCAAATTCTGGTGCTCGCTCAAGTAGAGCCGCTGCACTTGCTTTGGTTATTTCAACATCGCTAAAAAGGATAAAAGCTGCGATGGCTGTGTCATCTGACACAGGGAAGAGTTCCAATTCTCGTGTGAGTCCGCAGATCTCAAGTTCATAATTCATTTTTATCTCTCCTTAATTTTGTGAACAAAATATATCTTTTGCAGAGCAAGTGATAACTATGCAAGGGTATAAAGCCTTATAATAAACAGCGCCGCAGCAATCCACATTACAGGAGGAACATCCTTGATTTTTCCAGTTAGAACTTTTAGAATTACCCAACTGAGAATTCCGAACATAATTCCATTTGCAATTGAATAAGTAAATGGCATCATAATTACAGCCATAAATCCACCGAATACGTCTGCAATATCGCCATCAAATGTCATATTTTTAATTGAACTCATCATGAGAAGCCCTACCCATACAAGAGCAGGTGTCGTTGCAAATGAAGGTATTGCAAGGAATACGGGTGCAAAGAATAGTGAAAGCAAGAAGAATCCAGCTGTTACTACTGATGCAAGACCAGTTCTTCCGCCGTTAGCAACTCCAGCACTTGATTCAACATAAGAGGTTACAGTAGAAGTTCCTAAACATGCTCCAAGTACAGTACCACAGGCATCTGCCATGAGGGCTCCCTTTGCTTTTGGTAGATTTCCATTTTCGTCAAGAAGATTTCCCTTTGATGCAACACCAATCAGTGTTCCTACAGTATCAAACAAATCCACAAATAAGAATGAGAATACGATTACAAGGAAGTTAATAATGTTACCTGAAATCCATGAAAAATCAAACTCGAATAAGTATGGAGCAGAAGGGATGAGGTTTTTACCAAGTGAAGGATATAGCGAAAAAGCTTCCATTTCAGGATTAACTTGATACCAGCCTACTGCCTGCGCAATCATACCTAGAATCCAAGTTGCCAAAATTCCAATTAGAATATATCCGTGAACGTTGAAGTGATAAAGAACTGCAACGATTACAAGCCCTATCATAGCCAAAACGAATTGAGGTAGACTAACCTGTCCAAGGTCAACTAAAGTTGCTTGACTTCCTATAACAATGCCAGCACCTTTTAGACCGATGATTGCTATGAATAATCCGATTCCAACCGTAATACCGTACTTTAAGTTTGCAGGCACATCATTTACGAGTTTTTCACGGAAATTAACAAGTGACAATACGATGAAGATTATACCCTCAAACAAAACAGCTGCAAGTGCAATCTTCCACGGATCATTTATGCCTTTTTCTGCAAGCTCGCCACAGACTGTGAAAGCGAAGTAAGCATTTAAGCCCATTCCTGAAGCTAGAGCAACAGGATAGTTTGCAAAAAATGCCATGAATAAAGTTGCAACACATGCCGAAACTGCTGTAGCAGTAAATACAGCACCACTGTCCATACCTGCGGCTGAAAGAATGCTAGGGTTTACAGCCAAGATGTAGACCATTGACAAGAACGTTGTAGCACCTGCTATGAATTCAGTTTTCACATCAGTGCCATGTTCTTTAAGTTTAAAAAAGTTTTCCATAATAATAGCTCCTTTAAAATAAATATTTTGTGACAATTAAAAATAAAAAATAATATTAAAATAGCTCAAAGAGTTATTTCTGTCCGCGTTTTACCATATTAGAAAGTGCTTGCTTTGATGGGAGCTGCGAAAGAATGACTGCTGTAAACATCATGAGACATCCGATAGACTCACGTGCAGAAAGGGTTTCACCGAGAACAATCATACCTGAAATTAGTGCAAATACAGATTCTAGGCTCATGAGAAGAGAAGCTATTGCTGGCTCAGCATCTTTTTGAGCAACTATTTGCAAGGTATATCCTACACCTGAAGACAAAACACCAGTATAAAGTAATGGAATAATACATGCCCAGATATTTGCAAGAGTAAATCCTTCTGGAGTAAAAATGAAATTGGCAATAAGGCTTAATATACCGCAAACAAAGAATTGTATCATTGACATGCGAACGCCATCTGTTCTAGGTGAAAAATAGTCAACTACAAGTATGTGCATCGAGTAACCGAAAGCACATATAAAGACTAGGAAGTCCCCATCCTCAAATGTGAAATTGCCCTTGATACTCAGCAGGTAAAGACCAACAGCACCTAATGCAACACAAAACCAGATAATCGGCTTAACACTTTTTTTAAGAAAAATGCCAAGAACAGGAACGATTACTATATACAAGGATGTTATAAATCCCGCCTTTCCTGAACCTGTACCAGCGGAAATCCCAAGCTGCTGAAAAGAGGCACCAATAAAAAGCGCGATGCCCGTGCAGATACCTCCGATAAATAAAAATTTTCGACCCTTTGGCGAGGAAATATCAACTTGCTCCTCTTCGGAGATTGACTCTCTTCTTTTGTCAAGGAAGTATATAACAGGAATGAGGCCGATCCCACCGATGATACTTCTAACTCCATTAAAAGCGTAAGGACTAAGGTAGTCAACTCCTTTAACCTGGGCAACAAAAGCTGATCCCCAAATGAAAGCAGTGATTAAAAGTAGAATGTTGCTGCGCATTTGTTTGCTCATAGTTCACAATCCTTTCTTGACTAATGCTTGATTTGCTAAGAATCTCAACATGCTTCGTTATCGTTATCGATATCAATATCATCTAAATTTTTAAACAATATTCTACTGTAATTCTAGCATAAAAATAGCAATTGTGCTAGAATAAAAAATAATTAAAGGAGTTTTGATATGATTGAAAAAACTGACGAAAAAATACTTGCGGAATTAATCTCAAAAATAGGCAAACTGGATGAAATTCAAATGAAAGAAGCAAAGCATAGACAGGATTATTTGGTTAAACCGCCTGGAAGTCTTGGAAGGCTTGAAGATATATCCGTTAAGATTGCAGGAATTTATGGAAAAGTAAAAACTCCAATAGAAAAATTTGCAATTGCTATAATGTGTGCAGACAACGGGGTCGTTGAGGAGGGAGTAGCTTCAGCACCTCAATCGGTAACCTTGGCACAGACAATAAATTTTACACGCAGATTAACTGGGGTAGGCACGATGGCAAAGCATTTTGATATACCACTACTTGTCGTTGATGTAGGTGTTGCCATGGAAATACCGGATTCTTTATATACAGATGAAATGCTGGATGAAAACAATCAAATTCCAAAGCGAATCGTCAATAGACGATTTGAGAATGGAACTAGAAATTTAGCTAAAGAAGATGCTATGACAAGAGAAGACGCTATTCGTGCAATTTTGGTAGGCATCGATTCGGTAAAGGCAATAAAGGATTCAGGTGCTGATGCTTTCGGGGTTGGCGAGATGGGAATTGGAAATACAACGTCGAGCTCAGCTGTTTTGTGTGCGTTGACTGACCTGTCTGCGGAAGATATTGTTGGCAGAGGTGGTGGGCTCAAGGACGAGGGGCTCAGAAAGAAAATAGATGTCGTTGGAAATGCTTCAAGACGATGCATTGAAAATAATTATGACGTGATTCATATTTTGGCGAGCGTAGGAGGATATGACATCTGTGCAATGACAGGGGCTTTCTTGGGAGCGGGAATATATAGAATTCCAGTCGTTGTAGACGGTGTTATTTCAATTGTTGCTGCGCTTGTAGCCAAGGAATTAGCACCAGATGTAGTGAATTTTATGTTTGCATCTCATAAATCTAAAGAGGTTGCTTATGAGAAGGCGATGGAGCTGCTGGGCTTATATCCTTTGTTTGATTTGAATATGAGGCTTGGTGAAGGAAGCGGTTGCCCTATTGCTTTTAATATTTTGGAAACGGCGTCTACGATTATATGTGATATGGCAACGTTTGAGGAAGGCGAAATAAACGACGACTATATGACTGAAATTAGAGATAAAATGCTGTTCAGCTAAGTTAATCTAATCAGTGGGGTGAGATGTGAAAATACTAATTAGCGGCGGTGCAAAAAACGGCAAGTCGATGTATGCCCAGAAAATTGCAAAGGCGATGTCTGTTGAATATAACGTACCGCTTTATTATGTAGCTACTATGGAGCCGACAGACAAAGAGGATGAAAATAGAATTAAAAGACATGTTCAGGATAGAGCAGGTTGGGGGTTTACAACGATTGAGGAGCCACGCAAACTAACCAAGGTTTTTAACGAGCAAGATAAAGGGTTTGTGGCTGAAGCGGATAATGCGGATAATGTAGATATAAAATATATGGGGAAAAAAGTTGTGAACCCCAAGGGGGTATTTTTGGTTGACAGCCTCACAGCTCTCCTTGGGAACAATATGTTCGGGAAAAATGGGAGCATGAAGCTAGACTGCTTTGATGATGTTCGTGATGATATCTATACTTTTTCTACGATAGCTTCTAACATAGTAATGGTATCGGATTCAATCGGCTGCGACGGAATAATTTTTGACGAAATCACTGAGGTATATAGGAAATCTCTTGCAAGGCTTGAGAGAGAAATAGCCTCGTACTACGATAGGGTTACTGAGGTTAGCGTAGGACAGATTATTGAATGGAAATAGTTTAAAACAGGCTCCAAAGCCTTATAAATAGCTATCTTGTAACAGTTATGCATGTCTTTTGTGCAAAGATAAAGACGGAAGATTGCCGAATTTGAGAGCACTTGATAAGAGAGATAAAATGCCAAATTTAAAAGCAAAAGAATATAAAAAATTTGAAGATATAAAATATGTTCGGAAGGACGGAAGTGAGTATTGGAGTGCAAGAGAACTTGCTGATGTACTTGATTATTCTCAATGGCGAAATTTTCAAAAGGTCATTGATAGAGCAATGATTGCTTGTGAGAACAGCGGTCATGAAGTAGAATGCGATTTTGCTGAAGTCAGCAAAATCGTGGAAGCAGGTGCTACAAGCAAATCTATTAAGGATTATGAGCTTACGAGATATGCTTGCTATTTGATTGTGCAAAATGGCGATCCGAGAAAAGAAGTGATTGCACTTGGACAAACCTATTTTGCTATACAAACATATAGACAGGAAATTGCAGACCATTTTAATCAACTTGATGAAGATAGAAGAAGGCTCGTCGTTCGTGGAGATATTAAACAATGGAATCAACTTTTGGTAGAAACGGCACATGATGCAGGAGTCATCACGAACGAAGAATTTGCTATATTCCAAAATGCAGGATATATGGGATTGTATGGTGGATTAGATGTTGAAGACATACATGATAGAAAAGGCTTAACTGCGAAACAAAAGATTTTAGATTATATGGGAAGTACTGAATTGATTGCTAATCTATTCAGAATATCCCAAACGGAAGAAAAACTAAGGAAGGACAAAATTGAAGGTGCAGAAGCAGCAACAAAAGTTCACTATTCAGTAGGAAAAGAGGTTAGAAGTGCCATTGAAAAAATAGGTGGCACTATGCCGGAAGATTTGCCTGTTCCGGAGAAAAGCATTCAACAGATAGAAAAAGAGCAGATGAAATGTCTAAAGGAAAAAGCTAAGAAAGGCAAATTGATGTTGGATGAATGACGTGTGTCCCCAACAACACTATTGCTGTAGTATCACCACTGATACTGTTTTGATACTAAAAATCTCAAAAACTATAAAAAACAGATATAAAAACACCTGATTTTAGAAACTTAATAGA
>UMIY01056342.1_pt1 | contig 41464 bp, 39 predicted proteins | sample 1965921 | NCBI WGS metagenome assembly UMIY01 (sample SAMEA4836134, study PRJEB28245) | human gut metagenome | biome: gut microbiome; material: fecal sample | place: Denmark | collected 2008
TCTGCCGCAATTTCAGTTTCAAATTTGCGTTACCTTGCAAAAATTATTTTGCGGGGGCACTTTTCAACGCACGTCATACAGCCCGTGCACTTGGTGTAATCGATTACGGGCAGATTGTCTACCATCGTAATCGCGCCGTGAGGGCAGTTCTTTGCGCAGATTCCGCAACCTATGCAGCCGACTTTGCACTGTGCGCGCACTTCTTTGCCGGGGCAGTGCGAAGAGCAGGCAACGTATACTTTCGCCTTTACGGGTATGCGCTCTATTATGTGTTTGGGGCAGGCAACTATGCACGCCCCGCACGAGGTACACCTTTCGGGTATCACTTCTGCCAGCCCGCCCTGCACCTTGATTGCGTGTTCGGGGCAGGCGGCGGCGCAGTCGCCGCAGCCGAGGCAGGCGGTTTTGCACATCTTGTTGCCGCCCAAAAGCGTGTTGCACGCCGCGCAGGTGGGGTTGCCGGCATACTCGAACGCGTCGTGCGCGTTTTCGTTGCCGCCGTGGCACTTTACAATCGCCACGGAAGGTTCTTCCTCCGCAACGGTTATGCCCAAAAGTTCGGCAATTTCCGCCTTCTTTTCGGGCGAGGTCACGTGGCAGGCAGAAAGGTCTGCCTTGCCGCACGCAAGCTGCTGGGCAAATCCGCTGCAACCCGAACAGCCGCAGCCGCCGCAGTTTGCTCCCGCCAGATTTTCAAGTATTTTTGTAACTTTTTCGTCTACGTCAACTTTGAATACCTTGCCGATTACAAGTATTGCGATTACTAAAACCAGGGCAATTCCCGCAAGTATGCCCGCCACAATGCCAACCGTCTTCCAGGTTTCGGCGTCTACGGTACCTAATGTAACAAGTAAATTCATAGCGCCCTCCTCAAATGGTAATGTAGCTGAACACGGTGAACGCCATACAGATTATGCTCGCCGTAATCATTGCAATGGGGAAGCCTTTGAGCGCCTTGGGCATATTGCCGTAGCAGTCAATCTTTTCGCGCAGTCCGCTCATTATAATCATTACAAGCGTAAAGCCAAGTCCCGCAAACACGGCGTAAAGTATTGCCCAGCCTGTGTTCATAGTAACGCCCGCGCCAAGGATGCTGCTCATATCGCCGATAACCATTTCGCACACGCCAAGCACGGCGCAGTTGGTGGTGATAAGGGGCAGGTATATGCCCATCGCCTTGTAAAGAGGGGGCGAAACCTTTTTTATAACCTGTTCAATCATCTGCACTAATGCTGCAATGATGAATATGAAGAAGATTATTTCCAAAAAGTCAATGCCCAGCGGCACCATTACATACTCGTAGAGGGGGTAGGTTACCGCGGTTGCAATCGCCATAACAAGCGTAACCGCAACGCCCATTCCTACCGCCGACGAAGTCTTTTTAGAAACGCCCAAAAAGGGGCATATGCCGTACGTTCTTACCGTAATAAAGTTTTCGGTAAGCACCGCCGCAAGTACTATCGCAATAAAAGTACCCATTTATGCCACCTCCTGTACAAGAGATTCGTGGGTGAGGGGCCTGTTTTTCCTCTCCCTGCGGAAGCGCTCTACGCTGTCCATAATGTATACGAATACCGCAATGCAGATGCCGTATATAAGGAACTTGCCTGCCGACTGCGAGAACGCGCCGATGGTGAAGTCCATAATCTTGGCGCCGAATATCGAGCCCGAGCCGAGGAATTCGCATATAATGCCCATTATTGTGAGCGCCGCCGTGAAGCCGAGGCCTGTTGCAACGCCGTCGAGAGCCGATTCAACCACGGTGTGCTTGTTGGCGAATGCCTCTGCCCTGCCGAGTATTATGCAGTTTACGACTATGAGTGCAAGGAAGCCGCCCAGGCTGTCGTAAAGGTCGGGTATAAATTTTTCAAGCACCATACGTGCGAGCGTAACCAGCGTGGCTATAATAACTATATACGCGGGTATGCGCACTTCATTGGGAATAACCTTGCGCAGAGCCGAGATGAGCATATTGCTCAGCGTAAGGATAACAACAACGGTGAGCCCCATTCCCGCCGCACTCGAAGCGGACGAAATCAGTCCGAGAGTGGGGCAGGTGCCCAGAACGAGCATAAAGGTGGGGTTCTGGAAAATAAGCCCGTCAAGGGTTATCTTTGCATACTTATTCATACCTCAGCACCTCCGGCGGTAATAAGCAAATCATAGTTTTCTGCGGCAAATACAGCGGCATACACATAGTAGAAGTTGGTGTATGTTGCACCTGTGTGCAGCGAACTGTCCGAAGTTTCGGGGGTAAAGCTGCCTTCCTCGTCGGCGGTGCCGAGCAGACTGATAAGGTCGGAGGCCTTTTTGTTGAGGAATCTTTCGCCGTTTAAAATGTCGGGAAGGGTGTCCTCTTTCCAGCTGCCGTCGGTTGTACCGTCAGAAGTTACTGTGTAAGCAGTAATAACGCCCTCGCTGTTGACCGTGATATCGATTGTTGAAGGGTGCGTTACAATGTTCGTTGTAGTTACGTGGAAAGTAACGCTTGCGCCGTCATCTGCTACCGTCCAGGTGGTATTTTCTACATCGATGTATTCGGTGTAGTCAAATACAGGGGGAAGCACTTCGATAAGTTTCGCATATGTCTGATAGTTGCTTGCGGCAAATACAGCGGCATACACATAGTAGAAGTTGGTGTATGTTGCACCGGTATGCAGCGTTTCGTCCGAAGTTTCGGGGGTAAAGCCGCCATCTTCGTCAGCGGAGCCAAGCAGACTGATAAGGTCGGAGGCCTTTTTGTTGAGGAATCTTTCGCCGTTTAAAATGTCGGGAAGGGTGTCCTCTTTCCAACTGCCGTCGGTAGTGCCGTCAGAAGTTACGGTGTATGCAGTAATAACGCCCTCACTGTTAACCGTGATATCGATGGTCGAGGCGTGTGTTACAATGTTCGTTGTAGTTACGTGATATACAACGTCTGTACCGCTCATTTCAACCGTAGTGTTATCCATGTCGATATACTGCGTGTATTGCAGCGAGCTTTCAAGTGCGGCAATATATGCATTTTCGTAGTTGCTTGCGGCGAAAACAGCGGCATACACATAGTAGAAGTTGGTGTACGTTGCACCAGTATGCAGTGTATCGTCCGAAGTTTCGGGGGCAAAGCCGCCATCCTCGTCGGCGGTGCCGAGCAGACTGATAAGGTCGGAGGCCTTTTTGTTGAGGAATCTTTCGCCGCTTAAAATGTCGGGAATGGTGTCCTCTTTCCAGCTACCGTCTGTCGTGCCGTCAGAAGTTACGGTGTATGCAGTAATAACGTCCTCGCTGTTGACTGTGATATCGATTGTGGAGGCGTGCGTTACAATGTTCGTTGTAGTTACGTGGAATATAACGCTGGTGCCATCCTCGGCAAGTTCAAATGTGGTAGCCTCGCCATTGATATATTCGGTGTAGCTGAATCCTTCGAGAGGGCTGGGTTCAATAACTTCGCCGGCAATCTGCGACCTTGCAAACAGAAGCGCAGCGTTTACCGCATTTACGATGGCGGTGGTAGAACCCGTCGCGCCGCCCGTAAGGCCGTTGTCTTGCCAGTCGCTCACGTCAAACGTTTCGCCGTCGGTGTAGCTGTCGCCGAAATGCTCGAAAGCGGAATCGGGTACGTTAGCTATCCACGACTGGTTTGTATTTTCAGAAACAACTACATTGCCTATGCCGCTAACTGAGCCGTCGGTCATCTCGATAACTACCCAGCAGGTTACCGTGCCGCCCGAAAAGCCGCCCGTGCCCGTCGCGTTTATAAGGTAGTTACTAATGTGGTCGTCGTCGGAAACAACTTCATAAACATTGTTAATGCTGCCGCTTCCTTCGAATTCCGTAGTTTCGTATTCGGTAAGTGCGTGCTCCTTCGTCTCAACGCTCTCGCCGTAAATCTGGCTCAGAACGCGGTCGAGGCGTTCCTGGTCGGTAACTTCGAACAAGCTGTTGCAGATTGTTAAAAGTATGCCGCACACAAGCACTATCGCAAGCAGCACCGCAATGCACTTGAACGAAGTGCTCTTAAAAAATTCCTTTATCTTGAAGGGCTTCTTTTCTTTCTGTCCGTTTTCAGCACTCATTTTGCCTCGCCCTCCTTATTTTTCTTTTCTTTCCTGTAACCAAAGGGTCTGCGCCTGATATACCTGTCGATGAGGGGTACAATCAGGTTCATAAGTATAATCACGAACGAGCATACTTCCAGCCCCGTCAGATGGCGGAGCGCCGCCGTAAGGAAGCCGCCCACCGCGTAATAGACAATCTGTCCGTATACGCCCTTGGGGCTGGTAACGTAGTCGGTCATCATAAATATGCCGCCGAACATTATGCCGCCCGAAAGGATAGAGGGAAGGAAGAACGCAAAGTCGAATCCGTTGAAAATTACGGTAAACAGTCCTGCAACCGCTAAGTATAAAACGGGCTGCCACCACTTTATAACGCGCCTTACTACAAGGTAAACGTAACCTACTATAAGCGCAAGTTTGCACGTCTCGCCTATGCAGCCTGCAAGTCCCGTTCCAAGGAAGAGGTCTACAAGCGACATTGCTCCGACGTCGGGTTTGTCTGCAAGCAGATAGCCCGAAAGATAGGTTGCGCCCGTCGAAAGCGTGTCGCCGTCAATCGCCGCAAAGTGCGCGGCGGTGTAGGTGGTGAGCGCAAAGGATATGAACATAAATACTCTGCCCACGGCCGCGGGGTTGGCAATGTTCCTGCCCGTGCCGCCGAATACCATCTTTACTATGATTATGGCAAACGCCGCGCCTATCGCCGCTTCGTACCAGTTGGCGGTGGGGGGGAGTATGAGCGCGAGTATAAGGCCCGTCACTACCGAGGTGAAATCAAACTGCTTTACCCAGCTTATGCACACCCCGCGCGACTTTGCAAACGCCTTTGCCCTGAGCTCTGCATACTTTTCTTTGCGTGCCGCTGCAAGTTCTTCAACGGGCTGACCCGCCTTTTTAAGCTCTTTAATCTTTTTCGAAAGTTCCTTAGTCTCCGCGTCGGCAAACCTTACGTTGAAGCCGCCCTTTGCGATGAAGTAATAAACGAACTCCGCAATCACGGCAAACGCCACGCAGGTAATTTCAAGTATGAACGCGTCCAAAAGGAAGTAAACTATTCCGCATATTGCCGCAGGCGCCAGCGCAATCAGCACGTCGAGCATTATCCTGCGCGTCGTGCGCGAAGATTTGACGTGGGGAGGGGTGGAAATTACTATGCTGTTATCCATTTATTTGCCTCCTTTATTCTGCTGCGCGCGCACGGCAGCTTTGGTCTTTCTTATCGCCTGAATAAGCGGGCGCTTTGCGGGGCATACGTATTCGCATACGCCGCATTCTATGCAATACATAGTGCCGCCCAGCTTCACCGCGCTGTCGATGTCGCCCGCGCTCGAATAGAACGCCGTATTCATCGGCATCAGGTGCATAGGGCAGTGGTCTGCGCACAGGCCGCAGTTCAGGCAGGGGGTAGGTTCCTCCGCCGCAGCCTCTTTTTCAGATAACAGAAGTATGCCCGAGGTCGTCTTTTTTACGAACAGGTCATAACTCTTTATGGCAACGCCCGTCATCGGCCCGCCGAGCACGACTTTTTTGGGCGCGCTCTTTTCGCCGCCGCACTGTTCAACGATATACGCTATGGAAGTGCCTACGGGCACCTTTACGTTTGCGGGGCGGGTTATCGACTCGCCCGAAACGGTGAGTATAGAGTCAACGTCGGGCTTGCCCTGTTCGATTGCTTCGCATACCGAAAGGCAGGTGGCAACGTTGTTCACAACCACGCCCACGTCGGCGGGGAGCTGTCCGTAGCCCACTTTTCTGCCCGTTGCGCTGTAAATCAGCTGTTTTTCGCCGCCCATCGGGTAAATCTTTCTGAGGGCGACTACCTGAATGTCGTCGAACTTTTCAAACGCCGCTATGCAGTCGGGCTTGTTCTTTTCGATGCCTATCATAATCTTGCTCACGCCCAGCGCCTTGGCAATATACCTCGCGCCGCGCGCAACTTCTTCGGTGAACTCTATCATCACCCTGTGGTCGCAGGTGAGGTAGGGCTCGCATTCCGAACCGTTGATTATGAACGTATCCACGGGCGTGCGGGGTTTCAGCTTGACCGCAGTGGGGAAGCCCGCGCCTCCCAGACCCACTATGCCCGCTTCTCTGACTCTCTCTACAATTTGTTCGGGAGAGGGGTCGGAAAGAGGGGGCAGGTACTGTGTCTTTCCCGAACCGTCGCCTTTGATGACGATAAACGTATCCTGCCTGCCGCATTCGTTGTCGAGCGCTTTTATCTCGGTTATGGTGCCGCTGATGCTTGCGAACACGTCAGAAGATATCGCGCCGTCCGCTTTTGCTATAAGCTGGCCCTTTGCAACCGTGTCGCCTACGCTCACGCAAGCTATCGCGGGCTTGCCCAGCGACTGCAAAAGCGCAATCGTCACTTCCTGCGGTTCGGGTAGCTCTTCAATCGGTGCGTCTTTTGCAAGCGACTTTCTGTCGGGCACGTGGGCGCCGCCGAAAAAGAATCTGCCTTTTACAGCTTTCAAAATTGACCTCCTGTTTGACTTAACGGAATTTGTTTCCCGTCAAAAATTTTTAACTTACGTTTAGTGTCCCTTCGGCAAATGCCGCAGGGTATATAATAATTTGCCGCAAAAGGGCATAGCGCCCTCACGCGATAAATTTATTATCTGTAACAGAAATCGCCGCCATTCCGCCGCGCTTTTCTGCGGCATACGCGCACGCGCACGCGCGCACATAAAAATAAATCAGCAAATCATTCTGCCGCGCCGTCGGAAGAAGAGCGGTCAGAGTTTTCTCTGCCGTTTTCCCCGTCGCCCTGAGCGTTTGTCCGTTCTTCGCCCGTTTTAATTGCGGCGGAGGCGGCCTGCGCGGGTGCGGCCTGTTTTTTGCCGATTGGCCCGAACGCGGCGCGCGCAAACACGCTTTCGGGAATCTTCTTGAATATTATGCTCACCACCGCGCCCACAATCGCGCCCGAAAGTATGCCGATGAGCGCAAGGTAGGGTAGATAGAGGTATATTCCAGGTGTATTGGATATCAATACAAATACGGTAGTCTGCACTATGTTGTGCACGACCGCCGCGGCGATGGATACCGCCATAACCGAAATGCGCGGATAAACCAGATACATCAGCGCTGCCGATACGGCAAGCGAAACCATTCCGCCCGTAAAGCTGTACATTATCATAGAGATGTTGCCTGCAAAAAGCGAACCCAATATGGTGCGCACGGCAACGACTATAAAGCCCTCCATCGGCCCGTACAGTATGAGCGCCGAAAGCGAAAATATGTTGGCAAGCCCCATCTTCGCCCCGGGGACGAGGGGAGGGAACTGATTTTCTATTATGAACACTATCAGCCCTAACGCCGTGAACAGCGCGAGCACTGCAATTTTTTTTGCAGGGAAACCGCTTGCTTTCATACGCAAATATTATAAAGCATTTTGCGCCAATAGTAAAATTATATCGTGCCTTTTTTACCGATAAATTATTAAAATTTTTTATATAATTTTCATTTTTTATTCATCCTGCCAAAACATATCGCAAATAATTAACGGCGTTTAATTTTTGGCGGCTCGCGGCGAGGGCGTTTAGCAGGAGGTGGAGGGCAAATTTATAATTATTATTAAAGATTATTTATATCGTAATTTCTGGCGGAACCAACGAAGTCAGCCGCCTTTTTGTCATTTCGACCAAGGGCGCAGCCCGCGTGGAGAAATCTCAAAACGTTTTAGTAAGATTTCTCCGTGCGCTCGCTTTGCTCGCTTAGTCGAAATGACGGGGGGGGATAACGTTGATTGGCACGGATTACGGCACAGAAAAAGGGCGGGCGGCGCAATCGGCGCCGCCCGCCCGTATAGTTTTTTTAAAACAGCCTTATCGGCTCGGTTTTATTTTATACGCGCAGCCTGAACGAGTATATGTGGTTCAGCCGCTCCCTTACGAACAGCCTGTATTTTTTGCCCGCCGATTCAAACAGCACGTAAATCCTGTCGCCGTCCGAATACAGTCCCTCCGACATAGCGGGTATTTCGTAATCGGCCACAAGGTTCGCGCTGTCAAGGTAATAAACGCGCACGCTCTGTTCCTTGCCGCCTATCGTAAGTTTAATGGTTCCGTATTCGGTGTCGGTCGAGCTGAACGAATATACTAAAAGGTGCGAATTTTTAACCGCATAACTCTGCGAAAGCACTATGCGGGTGCCGTCGGAATTTATCGCCATTCCCTGAATTTCGTCGGTTATGCTGAACGCCCTGCTCGGCACGGTGGGGTTTGTAAGCGTGGCGCTGTATCTTAAAATCAGCGCGCAGTTTTTATCGCCCTCTGGGGTGGTAAGCCTGTGGCTCTGCTCGGTCTCGTAATTCCCCGGGCGGTAAAATTCGCCTACGTAAAAGTAGTTGTTGCGGTAGTAGCAGAACGAGGCGTTGCAGTTTGCGTTCCAGCTCGTCGTAACTTTAACCTCGCCGCCCTCTTCGTCGGCATTTGAAATCACGTCGGTGTATGCCAGCACGTAGATGGTACTTTCAGAAACCAGCCAGAACTTGCTGCCGTTGGTGGCAATTCCGCTTGCGTGCCCCGTGTAAGAAGCGCCGTCTTCCAGCTTTACGGTAACGTATCCCGTGTTTCCGTCGGCGTCGGTCATATAGATGCGCGAAGGCGCGCCGTCTGAAAAGTAGCCGCTCACAAACGTGTTGCCGCCGTAGCTGCACGCGCCCTGCGGCGTAACTCCGTCATCTAACCCGGGTATTTCGCTCTCCTGCCTGAATCTGTTTTCAAAATCGGGATATCTGTCGCCCAGGTACCAAATCAAAAGCAGCGCGCCCAAAGCAACCAGCACCGAGGCCACAACTGTCAGCACGGTCACGTATCTCTTTACGGGCGGTTTGATTTTGCCCTCGGCGGCGGGGGAGTCTTGTGTTTTTATCTGTACGGCGTTGCCGTTTTTGTTATTCAATGCAGTACTCCGAAAATCGTTGATGGTGATATATCACATAGTTTATCAGATTTTTTCTTTGAATGCAATACTTTTTTGAATAAATAATCTGCCGCCCTGCCCGAGTTGCGGGCAGAGCGGCAGATTATATGAATATGCATACGGCGGAATTTTCAGCCGCCGAATATTCCGCGCAGTATCATCCCGAATACGAATGTGGCGGCGGCGCCTATGAACGCTAAAAATATTTTGAACGTTATGTCGCGCCGCCTCTGCTTTTGCGCACGCTTGAAGGCGTATCCGCTCTCTTTCAGCGTAACAACGTACATTCTTTCGCCCTTTCTTTCGGAAGTTATCAGGTCGAAATATCCGTCCACGTGCAGGCTGAAAAGTATGTCGTCAAGGCTCTCGGAAGAAAATTCTGCCTTTTTGGGCATCAGAGAGAGTATGTCCGCCCGCGAAATCAGGCAGCAGTCGGTGCCGTCGCACAGTTCGTACACGGCCGACATCACCATATTTTCCCTTTTGGACAGCACTTCAAATCACCGCTATTGCGCATATAACCGCGCTCCCCGCCGCCCCGCCCAAAAACGCCGCCGCGGCGTATAATGCTACGGCAAATTTATTTATTTTCTCCTTCACTTCAATAACGGTGGGGGAGCGGTCGGGCAGTTTTTCTTCGCAGTTCTCTTCGGGCAGTTCGTTTTTAAGCGCCGCCACGCAGTACATATCGCCGCGCGCGTAGCGTATGTCTATATACCCCAGCTTTTGCAACTCTTTCAGCGCCCCGTCAATCTCGCCTGCGGCGCGCCGCTCGCCTTCGGGAATGGCGTCGGCAAACTCCGTGCTGTCTATAATGGCAAAGCCGCCGTTTTTGCAACTTTCGCTTATCTTGTAAAACAAAGCTCTTTTTACATCGTCCATCTATTATAAAATTGTGCCGCGGCTGTAAAAATTATGCAAAAGGGCGTGTATGCGCGCAAAATTTTTGCGCGCATACACGCCCCGAACAGTCATAATAAAAAGTCGCCGATGTGTCGTTAGTTGCGGCATATGTGCGGCCCAATCTGTAAAAATGCCCTTTCAGTTCTCCGCATTTTCGCGCAGTTCCCTGTGCGCGTCAGGCTCGGCGAGCGCCGTCTTGTAGTCGGTGTAAACCACAAACCCAGGCTTTGCGCCCGAAGGTTTTTTAACGTACTTTTTAAGCGCGTAATCCACAGGCACTTTGGTTCCGCCGCGCGCTTCGGAATAGTAGGCGCAAATCTCCGCCGCCGTCTTAATAACTTCGTCGGGCACTTCCCGCCCCTCGGCAATTATGCCCACGTGGGATGAGTGATACCTCTGCGTGTGCAGCCACACGTCGCTTTCGGCAAGTCCGCGGGTCAGCCGCTCGTTCTGCACGTTGTTTCTTCCCGCAATTATGGTGAACCCTCCGCACGAATACCTGCGGAAGGGCGCCTTGGGCGTCTCTTTTTTTCTGTTTTTTGCATTATTTTCCTGCGGTTTTATTATGCCCAGCGCAACAAGCTCGGTTTCGGCCTCTTCAAAGTCGGTTATGTCGTCGGCGGAATCAATCGCGCAGCGTATGCTCGCAAGGTATGCCTTTTCCTCCTCGGTGTCCTTTTTCTGCACGTCCAGCGCGGCAACCGTGCGTTTGAGTTTTGCATACCTCTTATAGTACTTCTGCGCGTTCTGCGCGGGGGTCAGCCTGGGGTCGAGCGCGATGGTTATCTCGGGCATATTCTCGTCGTAATAATTTACGGCTTTCAACTTGTCTGAACCCCGTTCAACGGCATATATGTTGGCGGTAATCAGCTCTCCTTTAAGTTTTACGTCCTCAATGTCGCTGCACTCGGCAAGGCGGGTAAGAATAATCGAAAGCCTCTTTTCGCACTTCTTTTCGGCTGTGCGCAGCGCCGAATCTATTTTGCGTTTTTTGTCGTCGAAGGCCTTCTTTCTGCACACGTAATCGTAGTATGCCGTCTGCGCCTCCAAAAGGGTGGGATAAGGTTTTTTGTCGCCGTAAAAACAGCACGCCTTAAAGTCGTTCGGCACGCCGTTTTTGTAAGTTACGCAGGGGGAGTAATATTTGCCCGCAACATAGTCGTAAATGTTCTGCGCCGCGGCGTTTCCTCCGAAGGCCGCCTCTATGTCCAGCGCGGTAGAGTAGCATATGCCCGTAATTCGGTTTGCAATAAAATCTGCCGTAGTCCCGCCGCAGACTGCGCCTTCCAGCGCCTTTAAATCGGTGGGGTCAATCTTGTCCTGCGGGGCGGGCAGTTCGTACTGCGCGCCCGTAAAAAGTATTCTCTTCGCCCCGCTTTCCAGCGAGGTGGTTTTCATTGCGCCCAGAATTCTGCCGCCTTCTGCAAGTATCACGTTGCTGTACTTTCCCATTATCTCGCAATAAAGCACTCGCTCGGCCCTGTCAAAGTCGCCTGCGCAGTCCAGCGTTATGGCGGCAATTCTTTCAAAGCCCGGCTGAACCACGCTCTTTATCACGGCGCCAGAAAGGTGTTTTCGCAGCAGCATACAAAAAGACTGCGCCTCTTTGGGATTGTGTTTTTCGGCCGCGCCTATGTTCAGCCTGCAATTTTGCGCGTGAGCGCATATTTCAAGTTTAACCGTACCGTTTGCGGTGTATATAAAAAGAGTAAGCTCATCCTTTTCGGGCTGGTTTATGCGCGTGACCTTTCCTCCGCGCAGCTTTCTGTCCAGCTCGGAAATAACGTATTTCAGTGTAAAAGCGTCCTGAGGCATAATTTACCCGCCGTTGAAAAGTTTACGGGCGGCGCACGGCCGCCTGAATAAAAGTATACTGTCAGTATAGCGCAAAGGCGGCTAAAAGTAAAATAATTATTTGGTCAAATACTCGTCTAAAACGCTTTTCAAAACTCAACTATTGTGTTAAAATGTTTTCTACGCGGTAATTTATATTTATATAATAGTTAAATGCGCGCAAAACGCAGGTTCCGCGCCGCCGCGGCAATACGGCTATAAAGATAAAAAAATTTTTTCGGAAAACAAAGATTTTTCTAACAGGAGTATTTATGAATTACACAACAGCACCCGCAGAAAAAAGCACGGTAAAGGTAACCATCACCTATTCCAAAGAGGAATGGGACGACGCCGTAAACAAGGCATACGCCCGCACGAGGGGCAAATACAGCGTTCCCGGATTCAGAAAGGGCAAGGCGCCCAAGCCCGTCCTTGAAAACTTCTACGGCAAGGGCGTATTTTTCGACGAGGCCTTCAATATCATATTCTCGTCTACCTACCCCGGCATAATCGAAAAGGAGAAGGAAAACTTCACCGCCGTAGGCGACCCTTCGCTCTCGGTTGAAGAAATCTCCGAAGAAAAGGGCGTAACCCTCACTGCGGTTGTTCCCGTAAAGCCCGATGTTGAAATAGGCGCTTACAAGGGTTTAAAAATAAGAAGTTATGAGTATAATGTTACGGACGAAGACGTGGATAAAGAGGCCGCCAAGATACTTCAAAGCAAGGCCGAAACGGTTGACGTAACCGACCGCCCCTGCAAGAGCGGCGATACCGTAAAAATCGACTTCTCGGGCAGTGTTGACGGCGTAAAATTCCCCGGCGGCACGGCAGAGGACTACGACCTTGAACTCGGCAGCGGCGCCTTCATCCCCGGCTTCGAAGAGCAGGTTGAAGGTATGAGCATAGGCGAGGAGAAGGACATCACCGTAAATTTCCCCGAAGATTATCAGGCCGACGACCTCAAAGGCAAGGAAGCCGTATTCGCAATCAAGCTCCACGGCATAAAGACCAGGGTTCTTCCCGAGCTCACCGACGAGTTTGTTAAGGCCAACGGCGGCTGCGAAACTGTTGAAGAATACAAGGCGAAGTGCCGCGAAAGGCTTGAACGTCAGGCTGCAACCAGAAGCCTCAACGAAACTGAAAACAGCATTTTGAAGGCCATCTGCGCCACCGCCAAGGCAGAAATTCCCGACGCTATGATAGAGCAGGAAATCGATAAGATGGTTCAGGACTTCTCTTACAGACTGATGTACCAGGGCCTCAAACTCGAAGACTACCTCAAATACACGGGCGCAACTATGGAACAGTTCCGCTCGCAGTTCAGGGGCAGCGCAACCGAGCGCGTTATGTCTACCCTCGTAATCGATAAGATTGTCCGCACCGAAAACATAAAGGCGGAAGAGGCCGACGTCGAGGCTAAGATTGCCGAACAGGCACAGTCGGTAGGCAAGACGGCGGAAGAGTATAAAAAGAACATCGACCCCCGCCAGCGCGAGTATATCGAAAGCGACATCGTCGTAACCAAACTGTTCGATTTCCTCAAAGCAAACAACGAACTTTATACCGGGGAAGAGAACAAGTAAAATATCTGAATTTGCCTTGCGCGGGCATTGCCCCTGCGTGCGGCACCGTAAATTTTCCGCGCCGCGGCGCATTTTAACGCCGCTATTGCGCAAAAAGGAGATTTTCCATATGAATATGCAGGAGAGAGGGGCGCTTGTCCCCTATATAGTTGAGCAGACTTCCCGCGGGGAGCGCTCGTACGATATTTACAGCCGCCTTTTGGAGGACAGAATTATCTTTTTAAGCGGCGAGATTGACGACGCTACCGCCAACACGGTGGTGGCACAGCTCATTTACCTCGAAGCCAAAGACCCTTCCAAAGATATATCTCTCTATATCAACAGCCCCGGCGGCAGCGTATCGGCCGGCCTCGCCATATACGATACGATGAACTACGTAAAGTGCGACGTATCCACCATATGCATAGGTATGGCTGCGTCTATGGCGGCGTTCCTTCTTTCAAGCGGGGCAAAGGGCAAGAGGTTTGCCCTTCCCAACAGCGAGGTTATGATTCACCAGCCCCTCGGAGGCGCACAGGGCCAGGCGAGCGACATAAAGATTGCCGCCGAGCACATTCTGCGCACCAGGCGCAAGCTCAACGAAATTTTTGCCGCAAATACGGGCAGACCCGTCGAGCAGCTCGAACGCGACACCGACAGGGATAACTATCTCTCCGCGCAGGAGGCTCTCTCTTACGGACTGATAGACAAAGTGTTCACAAAACGCTGAAAATAACTTGCGGCGCGGGCGGGAAAGTCAATTCTTTTTTTGCCCGCACGCCTTCGGCGTAAGTTTTTTTGCGTGTACGCCTTCGGCGGAACTTATTTATGTTTCCGCCGTAATTTCCCCCTACATACCGCCGCATTTTTGCGGCGAGGAGGTACTTTGATTAAATGAAAGAAAAAAGATACTGTTCCTTCTGCGGCAAACCCGAAGATTTGGTCAAAAAACTGATTACGGGGCAGAACGGCGCCTGTATCTGCGACGAGTGCATAGAGATTGCGCACGATATGGTAAAGGAGGAGGGCGACGAAACCTTCACTCCCGTGCCCCTTAAAAAACCCGCAGAAATAAAAGCTGAACTGGATAAGTATATAGTCGGCCAGGACGAGGCAAAAAAAGTTCTGTCCGTGGCGGTATACAACCATTATAAGCGCATAAACAACGCCGCCTCTTCCAAATCGAAGGACGACGAGATAGAGATAGAGAAGAGCAACATTCTTCTTTTAGGCCCCACGGGCTGCGGCAAAACGCTGCTTGCCCGCACGCTTGCAAAAATTCTCAACGTACCCTTTGCCACTACCGACGCCACAACCCTCACCGAGGCTGGCTACGTTGGCGAGGACGTTGAAAACATACTTTTAAAACTCATTCAGAACGCAGATTACAACATAGAGCGCGCCCAGCGCGGCATAATCTACATCGACGAAATCGATAAGATTGCCAGAAAGGGCGAAAACGTATCCATCACGCGCGACGTATCGGGCGAGGGCGTTCAGCAGGCGCTTTTAAAGATTATTGAAAGCACCGTTGCCAACGTGCCTCCCCAGGGCGGCAGAAAACACCCCCAGCAGGAGATGCTGCGCATAGATACTACCGATATCCTGTTCATCTGCGGCGGCGCGTTCGTCGGCCTCGACAAGATAGTGCAGAAGAGGAAGGATACAACTTCCCTCGGCTTCGGCGGGCAGGTAAAACTTGCCGACAACGAAGTTTCTTACGAAATGCTTGCCGACGTCAAGCCCCAGGACCTCACAAAATACGGTCTGATACCCGAATTTGTGGGCAGGGTGCCCATCGTGGTAAGCCTGCACCCGCTCGACGAAGATGCGCTCGTCAACATACTCACCCAGCCCCGCAACGCCATAATCAAGCAGTATCAGAAGCTGATAGCGCTTGACGGCGTAAAACTTACGGTAGAGGACGCCGCCGTGCGCGAAATAGCCAACACGGCCATACGTTTAAAGACGGGCGCGCGCGGACTCCGCACCATAATCGAAAGTTTTATGACTCCCGTAATGTATAAGCTCCCCTCAGAGCCCAACGTAGAGGAAGTCATCGTCACCCGCGACTGTGTGGCGAAGAATGCGGAGCCGAAGCTGGTTTATAAAAAATCCGCCTGAGTAAATAAAATTCATATAAGCGTCGCAATACGGTGTCGCGCTTACGGCTTCGTTCAGTCACTTACCTTTAAGTAAGCTCCTTCACGACTTCCGCACGCTTCTTGTCTTGCTCGCTTCTCTGAATTTTATTGGCAGGGCGTGGCAGTCTCGCTCGCATCTCCAAGGTTTTTAGGTGGGGTAAACTCCTTCGCACCTTCCGCCGGCTTCTCGTACTGCTCGCAACTATTAAGTTATTACAGGGGAGTGGTGTGAATCCAACAATATGTCATTTCGACCGAAACGAACGAAGTGAGTGAAGCGGAGAAATCTCAAAAAGCGAGCGGCAAAACCTCAACCACGAGCGGAGAAAACTTCACCGACTTACTGTCACAACAAAAATATTGCAAGCGGCAATGCCGCCTTTTTAAGGGGAGCGTTGTGCTCCCCTGTTTTTTTACAGAGTATCTATTATGCCTATTAAATTTTTTGACGAAATACCCGTAATCCCTATGCGCGGCAGGGTAATATTCCCGAATACAACGGTTTCGTTCGATGCGGGCAGGCTTATATCGCTCACCGCGGTCAAGCGCGCGGCAGAAGGCGATATGCAGTTGCTTGTGTGCGCCCAGCCCGAGTCTGAAAAGGACGAAATAACAGCGGAAGATATCTGCACCGTGGGCACTGTGGTAAAAATAAAACAGATAACCCGCCTTCCTTCCGAAAGCGTGCGCATTCTTGCGGACGGTCTTTACAGGGTGCGCGTGCGCAATTTTTCGTTCGACGAATGCTTTCTTGCCGATGCCGACGAAATAAAATCTGTTCACGGCGAACCTACCCTCGAAGAGGCGTATTTCCGCACCACCAAAGATATTATGCGCGACATAACCTCGTCGGAGAACAGAATCGGCAAGGATACGGTTGCCCGCCTCGACAGGTGCGGCGACCCCGACGAATACGTCAACATTGCCGCAAGCAGCCTTCCTCTGCGCGACGAAGTCAAGCAAAAAATTCTTGAATGCGACAACGTGACCGAAAGGCTCAGAATGCTTGAAAAGTGCCTCAACGACGAGTTGGAGGTAATGCGTCTTGCGCGCAAAATCAACAACGCCGTAAGGCAGAACATAGATAAAAACCAGCGCGAGTATTATCTGCGCGAACAGCTCAAAGCCATACACGCCGAACTCGGCGACGACGAGGACGAGCGCGAAGCGCTCACCGAAAAGATAAAGGCCAAGGGTATGCCGCAGGAGGTGGAAGAAAAGGCGCTTAAAGAAATTGCCCGAATGGACAAGATGTCGTCATCTTCCCCCGAATACACGGTTATACGCAACTACCTCGACTGGCTAATCGACCTTCCCTGGAAGGAAGAAACTGCCGACACCGAAGATTTGAAGGACGCGGTCAAAATACTCAACGACGACCACTACGGGCTGGAAAAGATAAAGGAGAGGATAACCGAATACCTCGCCGTGCTCAAACTCACGCACAGCCTCAAAGCGCCCATACTCTGCTTCGTAGGCCCTCCCGGCGTGGGTAAAACATCAATCGCCACGTCGGTTGCGCGCGCCCTCGGGCGCAAGTTCGTGCGTATGAGCCTCGGCGGCGTCAAGGACGAAGCCGAAATAAGGGGTCACAGGCGCACTTACGTGGGCGCAATGCCCGGGCGCATAATCTACGGCATAAAGAACGCGGGCTCGGTAAACCCCGTGTTCCTTCTCGACGAGATAGACAAGCTCTCTTCCGATATGCGCGGCGACCCCGCAAGCGCTCTTCTGGAAGTTTTGGACCCCGCGCAGAACAACACCTTCCGCGACAGGTACCTCGAAGTGCCTTACGACCTTTCAAAGGTGCTGTTCATAACTACGGCCAACAGCGTCGAAACCATACCTTCGCCCCTTCTCGACCGAATGGAGCTCATCGAGCTCAGCGGCTATACCGAAGAGGAGAAGTTGCAGATAGCAAAAAGGTACCTCATTCCCAAGCGCATAGAGGCCAACGGCCTTAAAGCGGGTGATATAACCTTTACCGAAGGCGCACTGCGAGCCATAATCGAAGGTTACACGCGCGAAGCTGGCGTGCGCACTTTGGAGCGCAGAATAGACGCCGTCTGCCGCAAAGTAGCCGTAAAGGTGGCGGAGGGCGCGTCGGCAAAGCGCAGAATCACGGCCGAAAGCCTTCATTCTCTGCTCGGCCCCGCAAGGTTCAGGCAGGAGAAGGATGCTCCCCGCCGCGACGAAGTGGGCGCTGCCACAGGGCTTGCGTGGACGGCGGTCGGCGGCACCACCCTCACCATAGAGGTTTCGGCAATGCACGGCAAGGGCGACATTCAGCTCACGGGCAAGCTGGGCGACGTTATGAAGGAGAGCGCCCGCGCCGCAATAAGCTACATCCGCTCCAACAGCACGCAGTACGGCATAGCCGATTCGGCCTTCGATACTACCGATATCCACATTCACGTGCCCGAGGGTGCAACCCCCAAAGACGGCCCCAGCGCGGGCATAACAATGGCAACGGCAATCCTTTCGGCATTCACGGGCAAACCCGTGCGCGGCGACATAGCAATGACGGGCGAAATTACCCTTTTGGGCAACGTGCTTCCCATCGGCGGGCTAAAAGAAAAGGCGCTCGCCGCATACCGCACGGGCGTTAAAAACGTAATCATTCCCGAAGACAACCAAAAAGATTTGGAAGAGATTCCAAAGGACGTCCGCGAAAAGATTAACTTTATACCGGTAAACAACGTAGGCGCCGTTTTCCACAACGCGATAGTGGGGCTTTAACGGCAAAAGGGCGGCACATATGCTTAAAATAACCGATGTAAAGTTTGTTATCAGCGCGGCTTCGAAGGCTCAGTTTGTCCGCGCGGACAAGCCCGTTATTGCCGTCTGCGGCAAGTCTAACGTGGGCAAGTCCAGCTTCATAAATATGCTTGCAAACCGCAAAAAGCTGGCAAAAGTTTCCAAGGACCCTGGCAGGACGCGGCTTGTGAACTACTTCGATTTCGGCCCGTTCATCCTTGCCGACCTCCCGGGGTACGGTTTCGCCAAGGTCTCCAAGGCAGAAAAGGCGCGCTGGGCGCGGCTTATGGAGGACTTTTTTGCCGACAAAAGCAACTGCGCGCACGCATTTTCACTGTGCGACGTGCGCCACAACCCCACCGCCGACGACGTGAATATGGTAAACTTTCTGTACGCGGGTCTGATACCGTTCACGGTAATCGCCACCAAGGCCGACAAGGTTTCGCGTATGGCGGGAATGAACGGTGTGAAAAATATAGCCGCAACTTTAAAATGCGGCACAGACGACGTTATACTTACTTCTTCGCAGACGCGCCTCGGGCTTGAAAAGGTATACGAGCGCATAGAGCGCGTAATTTCCCTTTACGGCAGCGGAGAAGAGCGAGAGGAGGATTTGATGCAGGCAACAGGGGAGGAAGAGTAAAGTGGAAGCCTTTCTCAGATTTATGACTTCGCCGTGGGGCATCGTTATATTTACGGTGGTCGCCCTCGCGGTTATAATATTTTTTCTTGCGGTCAATTACCGCTTTTTCACAAAGGCAGTGCTCGATTTTATCTTCGGGCTGATAGCGCTCATACTGATTTCGCCCTGCATAGCGGTGTGCGCCGTAATTTTAAAGAAGAAGGCGGGCAAAGTCTTTGAAGAGCAGTATATAATAGGCAAAAACGGCAAGTTTATTCCCGTACGCGTGTTCGCCTCGTATACCGCGGCAGACGGCAGGGAGTGCTACATATCCCGCAGCGCGCTCAGGTATATCCCGCTCGTTCTCGAAGTGGTATGCGGCAAACTCTCTTTAATCGGCCCCGCACCGCTGTCGCTTGCAGACGGTTCGCTGATTGACGACGAGTACGAAATGCGCTTCACCGTGCGCCCCGGAATATTTTCTGCGGCTGTGCTGTCCTTTCCCCGCCGTCCTCAGTACGAAGATATGTTCGCGTCCGACTGCGACTATGCTGCAAAGCGCAGCCTGTTTACCGACTTCAAGGCGTTTATAGTAAACGTTCTCCGCATAATGCGCGGAGAGGAGCAGGGCTACCTCACGGTTGGCAGAAGCGGCTACGCCGACGAGCTTTTGTCTGACGGCGCAATCACGCAGGAGCAGTACGAAGAGGCAAAAAAACTTGCCGAAGAGGAGCTTGAAGCGTCAAGGCGCGCCAAGTTCCGCGTTGGCTGATAAAAATTCAGCAGTTTCAATCTGTGGCGTTTTTAAAGTAAACAGTAAAAATAAGGTTAAATTGAATAGTAAAACAAGGCGTGCGCGGGTAAAACTTTTACCCGCGCACGCCGTTTTTTATATAGTGTTATAAAGTTCAAAATACAGGCTTTTATCTTTTCTGCCAATGGCGGCAGCCCGCGTGGAGAAATCTCAAACAACGTTGCCGCAAGGCAACTTATCACGCGCGGCGTGCCGCGCTCATCACTCATCACTTATCGCTCACTACACTGGCGCAGCCCGCGTGGAGAAACCTCAAAGCCCCGTCAGCTCTCGATAAAGGGGTGCTCCACGTGCATAACGGCGTTGAAGCCGCTCTTTTCCTTTATCTGCTCCTTTACGCGATTTTCTATCTCTTCGTCGGATATGTCAAGCCCGTAGGGCACTATCACGTCAAAGTATACGTTGTGAATTTTATCCCATTCGGCAATGCGTAAATCGTGAATGGAGGCGTCGGGGTGTATGCTTTTTATCACACTTTCAACCAGGGTGCGCATCTCCTCGGTGTCGCCGTCCACGACTATGGGGTCCATATGTATAACGGCCTCTATCCCGAACTTTTCGCGTATTTCGCGCTCCACGTGGTCAATCATCTCGTGCGTTTCCATAAGGTTGCCGTCTGCGGGCACCTCTGCGTGGAAGCTGACTATCGCCCTGCCGGGGCCGTAGTCGTGGTATATAAGGTCGTGTATGCCCAGAATGTTTTCGTGCTCTAACGCAAGTTTATCAATCGCGTCGGCAAGCTCCTTGCTCATCGGCCTTCCAAGAAGGGGAGCCTGTGTGGTCTTTACCGCGCCCCAGCCCGCTTTGAAAATGAATATGGCAACAATCGCGCCCGCCACGCCGTCTATGGGGAATGTGGTGTACTGCCCTGCAATCAGCGCGACAAGAACCACGCCCGTTGCTATCACGTCGGAAATCGAATCAGATGCCGTTGCGGCTATGGAGGGGGAGTTTATGCGCTTTGCTATCTTTCTGTTAAAGTAAAACAGCCAGAATTTGACGAGGATTGCGGCAATCAGCACGCCCATCGCCGCATACGAAAATTCTGCCGCTTCTGGCGTGATTATCTTTTCTATCGAAGACCACGCCAGCTCGAAGCCCATAAAAATTATCAGTACCGAAACAATCAGCCCCGCAACGTACTCTATCCTGCCGTGGCCGAAGGGGTGTTCTTTGTCGGGCTTCTGCCCCGCGAGCTTGAATCCCGCCAGTGTTATCACCGAAGAGGCCGCGTCAGAAAAGTTGTTAATCGCGTCGGCGATAATTGCCACCGACCCCGCGATTATGCCCACGGTAAGTTTGCCCGCAACCAGAATAATGTTGAGTATAATTCCCGTAATGCCCGAAAGCAGTCCGCAGCGCGTGCGTACCACAGGGTCGTCAGGGCTGCCCTTCGGAACGAATAGCCTTAAAAGAAGTTCGCTCATAAATTTACCTGCAACTTTTATATGTCCGATTATTCTATCATATGAAGGCAAAAATGTAAAGCGCGCCGAGCCCGCCTGCGCCCGCTTTTAAAAATAAAAGTCCCCGAAAGATTTTTTTGGCTTAAAACGGTTAAGTTTTTTCTGCCGATATGGTATACTGTAAAATAGTATGGAAACAAAACAGAAAATAAAACAATTTTTTATATCTCTCGGCCGCAGAATAAAGGCAAATTTCGGCTGGAAGAGCGCTCTTTTTGCGGGAATCTGCATAATTATGCTTGCCGCAGACCTCTTGACAAAGCACTTTGCCGAAGCCGACGGCTGGCGTTTTACCATCATTCCTAAGTTTCTGGAAATTGTAGACGTGGTGCACAACGACGGCGCAAGCCTGGGAATGGGCGGCGGCACGAACTGGGCGCTGCCTCTGTTCATAACGCTCACCTTCATTATGGTGCCCGTATTCATAGCCGTTATTCTGCTCCTTCCCGAACGTTTCACTCTGTTAAAACTCTGCCTGTATATGGCCACGGCGGGCGCTCTCGGCAACCTTGTAGACAGGCTCGCCTTCGGCTATGTGCGCGACTTTATCGGTATGGATTGGGGCTTCGTGTCGTATGTGTGCAACCTTGCAGACGTATGGCTGATGGTGGGGCTTGTGCTCGCCATAATAGATATGCTGTTTCTGAACGAAATTTCCGTTTTCCCGCTCACCAAGTCTGCGCGTGCCGCGCAGGCCGAAAGGAAGAAGAGGGAAGAAGAAAAAGCGGCCGCCGCTCAGCCTTCAAACGGTTCTGCCGAGGTTTCAAAAGCTCCCGAAGATGCTGGCGCAGACCAAAGCGCGCAGAAAAATGATACAGACCAAAACGCGCAGAAAGACGGCGCAGACCAAAATACTTGCGGTTTATCCGACGGTGAAAGAGATGGGCGTTAGCAGCGGCGAGTTTGAATTTACGGCAGACGGCGCATACCCCCGCGCCGACTTGTTTTTAAGCGGCAATATGCCTCAGCTTACGCGCTCCGCGCTCAAAAAGATATTCGAAGGCGGCGGCGTTTCAATAAACGGCAAAGCAGCAAAGGCTTCGCAGAGCGTAAAGGCGGGCGACGTTTTAAAAATAACCGTTCCTCCCGCCGAAGAATACTCCGTAAAGCCCGAGGCCATTCCGCTCGACATAATTTATCAGGACGACGACCTCGCCGTAATCAACAAGCCGCAGGGAATGACTGTGCATATGGGCAACGGCAACAAAGAGGGCACGCTCGTCAACGCGCTACTCTATAACCTCGACAATTTAAGCGGCATAAACGGCGTAATACGCCCGGGCATCGTCCACCGCATAGATAAGGATACGTCGGGCCTTCTGGTAGTCGCCAAAAACGATGCGGCGCACCTCAGCCTTTCAAAACAGATTGCCGAAAAAACCTGTCACAGGCAGTACCTCGCCCTGCTCGAAGGGGTGGTAAAGGAAGACAGCGGCACCATAAGCACGTATATCGGCCGCGATTCTAAGGACAGGCTGAAAATGGCCGTCGTGCCCGAAGGCAAGGGCAAGTCTGCCGTAACGCTTTACAGCGTGGAAAAAAGGTATGCGGGTTACACGCTCTGCCGCTTCGATTTAAAGACGGGAAGAACGCATCAGATAAGGGTGCACACAAAGTACATCGGCCATCCCGTGGTGGGCGACCCCGTATACGGCATAAAAAAGCAGAAGTTTGTATTGAACGGCCAGCTTCTGCACGCCGCGCGGCTTGAATTCGTTCACCCTTCAAGCGGAAAACTTATGTCTTTCGAAGCTCCCCTGCCCGATTATTTTCAGTCCGTTCTGAACAAGCTGAAAGAGCAGTAATTGCGGCATATATGCGCACTAATTGCGGTAATTTGCGCACAAAGCGCGTTAAAATTTTTCATTTTTTTCAATATCACTCAAATTGTTGTGTTTGAACATTTTTGGTGATATAATCAAGTTAACCGAAAAGTAAAAAGGAGATGTTTTTATGGCAGACAATAAAAAGACTACAAAAAGAACTAAACGTGTAGTTGTTGAACATCGTGAAAGAAGGGATATTACCAAGCTCTGCGCTTTCTGGGGCATAGTATTCTCTGCCGTTGCAATGTTCATCTCATTTATCGTTGCACTTTTAAAACTTTGCGGAGTGTCCATAAGCTGGGCGGGCACGCTTCAAGGCGTTTGCAGCATGGTTTCGATGATAGCTTTGCTTGTTGCGGTAGCTTTCCCCGCATACGATTATTGTCGCGGCAGGGGCAAAAACTGGAAAATAGTTTATTGGGTAGCTCTTGTATTGTACATATGCGGCATCATAGGCATAGGCTTCAATCTCTGATAAAAATTTATTTACTTGCAAAAAAGCGGTTTACCTTTCGGGTAAGCCGTTTTTTCTTTACAAAATGCCGCAGTTTTATTATAATGGTTTACAGTTAAACTTTTTTAAAGCAGGTAAACAATGTCAAAACCGCTCGTTGCCATAGTCGGCAGACCCAATGTCGGCAAAAGCACCTTTTTCAATAAAGTTGCGGGCAGAAAAATTTCAATAACCGAAGACAGGCCCGGCGTCACGCGCGACAGGCTGTATGCCGATGCCGAATGGCGCGGGCGCGCCTTTTCGATGGTGGATACAGGCGGCATAGAGTTGAAGTCGCAGGACACTATGTGGCGCGAAATCAAAAAGCAGGCCGAAGTCGCCATAGATACAGCCCACGTAATTTTATTCTTCGTGGACGGAAAAGAGGGGCTCACCGCCTCGGACTACGACGTGGCGGATATGCTCCGCCGCAGCAAAAAGCCCGTAATTTTAGTGGTGAACAAAATAGACGACTACTCCGAAGACAAGCTGTTCGAGTTCTATTCCCTCGGCCTCGGCGAACCGTACGCCGTTTCTTCCGAACACGGGACGGGCCTCGGCGACCTTCTTGACGAGGTTGTCAGCTACTTTGAAAAAATTCCCGCCGAAGACGACAACAGCATAAAGATAGCCGTGGTCGGCAAGCCCAATGCGGGCAAATCCAGCCTTGTCAACAGGCTTCTCGGCTTCGACCGCTCGATTGTCACCGACATAGCGGGCACCACGCGCGACGCGATTGATACGCGCTTCACCGCGCCCGACGGCGGCGAATATACCATAATCGACACTGCGGGCATAAGGAAGAAGAGCAGGGTAGAGGACGACATAGAGTACTATTCGGTAATGCGTGCATTCGACGCCGTGCGCCGCGCCGACGTGTGCATACTCGTGGTAGACAGCACCGAGGGGCTCACCGAACAGGACACAAAAATCATCGGCTACGTTCACGAACAGGGCAAGCCCTCCGTCGTGGTGATGAACAAGTGGGACCTCATCGAAAAGGACACCAACACCATAAACGAATTCCAGGCCAAGCTCAAAGAGGACTTGAAGTTTATGGACTATTTCCGCTCGCTGTACGTTTCCGCAAAGACGGGTCAGCGAACGGATAAAATTCTCGCCGCCGTAAAAGAGGTATACGCAAACTCCAAAAGGCGCATACAGACGGGCGTTTTAAACGACGTTATAAGCTCGGCCGTGCGCGCCAACGAGCCGCCTTCGTATAACGGCAGAAGGCTCAAAATTTATTACAGCACGCAGGTTGCCGAAGCTCCGCCCGTATTTGCCATATTCGTCAACGACGGCAGACTTCTGCACTTTTCCTACGAAAGATTTCTTGAAAACACTCTGCGCTCGGCGTTCGATTTTTCGGGCACGCCGATTAAAATAGTCACGCGCGACAAAAAGGAAGATAATTAAGGCGTTTGCCGCACGGCGGCAAGGCGGGTAGGGTATGATAGATTTTTACGTATCTGAAAAGTGGTATTATTTTATTATAGCCGCGGTTGTTTGCTACCTTGTGGGCTGTTTCAACTTTGCGGTAATAATTTCGCAGTTCAAAAATAAAGATATCCGCGACCAGGGCAGCGGCAACCCGGGCACGATGAATATGATGCGCACCTTCGGTTTGAAGATAGGCATCATAAACTTCTTCTGCGACGCGTTGAAGGGCGGCATTCCCGTGCTTGCCGTATACTTCATATTCCGCGGCAGCGTGTTTGCGGGAACGGACGTAAACGTGGCCGACTTTATGCGCTATTTCTGCGGCCTGTTCGTGGTAATAGGCCACATCTTCCCCGTAACTATGAAGTTCAAGGGCGGCAAGGGCATTGCATCAACGCTCGGCCTCTTCTGGGTTGCGCTCGCGTGCGAAGAGTGGTGGTACGTGTTCATAGGCCTCGGCGTGTGCCTTCTGGTCTTTCTTTACATCGCCGTTTCGGAATGGGGTTCAATGGGCTCCCTTCTGGGCGTTTCGGCTTTCTCTATATGGCAGGCGGTTACATTCTTTTTGGAATACCGCGCAGAACTTACAAACGGCTGGGTAATTGCCTGCTTCGCGCTTTTGCTTGCCATAAACCTGTTCACCTGGATAGCGCACCACAAAAACCTTTATAAACTCCTCGGCGGCGAAGAACACCGCACTTCCATAAAGAGAATGATAAACAAAAAGCTCAAAAAATCGCAATAAAAAGCGCGCCGCGGCAAATTTTTGCCGCGGCGCTTCAAATTTTCAACATTGTTTTTACATTCTGTTTAAAAAGGCGGTTTTATCGCGCCTTTACGATTTCTTTTCGTCGTCCCCGCCCGTGCTCGTCTTCGACTTTATGCTGTATTCAATCTTGGGGTTTACGTCAAGCACGGCCTGCACAAAGTTTTCGTATTCGCTCCGCTTAATCACCACGTTCACGCAGGTATCGTTTTTTAAAATCACGCTCAGCTTTTCGGTGGCGCGGTCAAGGGTAATCTCGTCTATGTCGGCAATGTCGTACCTGGTTTTCAAAAAGCCGAAGCTGGTCTTGAAGTGCTTTTCGTCAACGCCGTAATAAGACGCTGTAAGAAAGAGCAGCGAGATTGTGAACAGCGCCGTAGTCACTATGAATTGCAGAACGTATCTCAAAATGGTGAACGCCTCCACGGCGGAGTGCCTCAGCCCGAAGGCTATCACCTGCCACAGCGTCACGCCAAGCCCGGCCAGAGCAATGGCCATAACTGCGGCAATCAGTATGTATATAACTCTTGTAAACTTGTATCTGAAAATTTTCATAGCAGAATTATATACCATTCCTTCCGCAAAATCAAGGGGAAACGCCTGTAAAAAAGGCGTGCAACCGTGCAATTTGGGTAACTTTTATGCAAAATCACGGTGCTGAGGGCGCAGTCCGACAAAAAAAGTAAGCGCGCGGTAAAAATTGTTTGCGCCAAAGCCTTGAATAATCGCCGATTTTTTGGTACAATTGAATTTGTAACACAAAACAGGCAAAAGGGAGAATTTCTTATGATAAAACTTATCAAAGGCGGAGTATATTATATGGAGGGCACCCTCTTCAAAGAGAGGGACGCCTTTATGGTCGAGGCAAAGAAGCAGAAGGCCATAAAGTCCACTATGGCATATAAAATTTTAAAGGCGCACAACAAGGGCGACGACGAAAATCTGAAAATCAAGTTCGATGCCCTCGCCTCGCACGACATAACCTACGTGGGCATAATTCAGACTGCAAAGGCTTCCGGCCTCAAAGAATTTCCCCTTTCATATACCCTCACAAACTGCCACAACTCGCTGTGCGCGGTTGGCGGCACCATAAACGAAGACGACCACGTCTTCGGCCTTTCCGCCGCAAAAAAATACGGCGGCAACTACGTTCCCCCGCACCTTGCGGTAATCCACCAGTATATGCGCGAGGCCGAGGCTAAGTGCGGCGCTATGATTTTAGGTTCAGACAGCCACACCCGCTACGGCGCTCTGGGCACTATGGCGGTGGGCGAAGGCGGCCCCGAACTCGTAAAACAGCTCCTCGGTCAGACTTACGACGTAAAGCGCCCCGAGGTGATAGCCGTATACTTAAAGGGCAAGCCCAAAAAGGGCGTCGGCCCGCAGGACGTCGCCATAGCTCTCGTGGGCGCCACCTTCAAAAAGGGCTTCGTAAAGAACAAGGTGCTCGAATTCATCGGCCCCGGAATAAAGAACCTTTCAATGGACTACCGCCTGGGCATCGACGTAATGACCACCGAAACGACCTGCCTTTCCAGCATATGGGAGACGGACGAAACCACCAAGGAATTCTTTAAAATTCACGGCAGGGAGGGGGACTTCAAGGAACTCCACCCCGAACAGCCCGCCTACTACGACGGCGCCGTGACGATAGACCTCTCGCGCGTCGAGCCGATGATAGCCCTGCCGTTCCACCCCTCCAACGCATACACGATAAGGGAGGTAATCGAAAACGCGAAGGACATTCTGGGCGAGGTTGAAGAGCGCGGCAATAAGTTGAAGGGCGCGCATACATTCCATCTCCTCGATAAAGTCAAGGACGGAAAAATTTACGTAGACCAGGGCATAATAGCAGGCTGCGCGGGCGGTATGTACGAAAATATTGCCGAAGCCGCTGAAATTTTAAAGGGAAAGAGTTGCGGTAACGGCGAATTTTCTTTGAGCGTATATCCCCAAAGCCAGCCCGTGTTCAAGTGCCTTGTTGATAACGGCTACATATCCACGCTTATGGGCGCGGGCGCCATAGTAAAGACGGCGTTCTGCGGCCCCTGCTTCGGCGCGGGCGACACCCCTGCCGACAACGGCCTCTCCATCCGCCACACCACCCGCAACTTTGAAAACAGGGAAGGTTCCAAACTTGGCGAAGGCCAGCTTTCGGCCGTTGCGCTTATGGACGCGCGCTCGATAGCCGCAACCGCCGCAAACGGCGGCGTACTTACCCCCGCGACGGAGGCGGAGTACACCAAAAAGCTCAAAAAGTATTACTTCGACGGCTCTATATACGAAAAGAGGGTATACCGCGGCTGGGGCAAGGCCGAACCTTGTGAAAAGCTCGTATACGGCAACAACATTGCCGACTGGCCCGAACAGATACCCCTTGCAAACAGCGTTCTGATGAAGGCTGTGTCTGTGCTCACCGACCCCGTAACCACCACCGACGAGCTCATTCCCTCGGGCGAAACTTCCAGCTACCGCTCCAACCCTATGCGCCTCGCGCAGTTCGCGCTCTCGCGCAAGGACCCCGGCTACGTGGGCAGGGCAAAGGCGGTCTTCGAAGACGAAAAGGCAAGGCGCGAAAGCGGCGCACTTCCCGAAGAGGTCTTGAAGGAAGTGGGCATTCAGCTCGATAAAGATACGATGTACGGCAGTTGCGTAGTTGCGCGCAAGCCTGGCGACGGTTCGGCGAGGGAGCAGGCGGCCTCCTGCCAGCGCGTTCTTGGCGGCGTGGCCAACATTGCCACGGAATACGCCACCAAGCGCTACCGCTCCAACCTAATAAATTGGGGTATGCTTCCCTTAATCTGCCGCAATTTCGACTTTGCGTTGGGCGATTATGTGTATATCGAAAACATTGCGGGACTTTTAAAAGAGGGTGCGGAAGTAGTGCCCGCAAAACACATATCGGGCGGCAAAGTAAAGAACATTCAGCTCGAACTCGGCTACCTCACCCCCGAAGAAAAGCAGATAATTCTTTCCGGTTGCCTTATAAACTATAACAGGAAGTAATTGACATAGCTAAGAGGGCAATTTCAGCTGTAAATTTGCATAATTTATATATGCCGCCCGCCGCATTTTGCGGCAGGCGGCATACCTGAAATAAAGTTGTTTGTTGAAGGCAATGCAAATATAGTATCATCATATAGACAATATTATTTTTACCATAGCAAAAAATGAAAGGGGGAACTTATGAAGTGTAGTCAATGTGGTTGTACAGATTTAGTTAAAGTAAAATTTCCGCAGGAAGTGTCTTTGAGTTTAACTGAGATTGGATTGTCGGGATATACAAATGATTATGACATTAAAAATCAAGTGTATTGCAATTCTTTTATTTGTTTGAATTGCGGGCATTTTGAATTTTTTAATTTATCGTTAGCAGAACAAATCAAATGCGATATAAAAATTAAAGAAGAAGCAAAAGAAAATATAAACAAAATTAAAAATGAAATTCACGAATTGTGGGAAAATATTTTAAGTAAACTTAAAGAAAAAGAAAAGTTGGAAATTGAGTCAAAAGATTTAGATATAACTTTAAGAAGATATAATGAAGTGCAAGAACAATTATCAGGTATAGAGAATGATATAGAAAATTTAAATAAGGCGATTAAGGAAAAAGAAGATAAAATAAAGAAGTTTGAGCAGACACTAAAATGGAAAGGAAATAATAGATTAGAAAAAGATTAATAATCACCTCCGTCGCTTCGCTCTTTGCAACTAAGTGACCGAAGGGAACGCACGGAGAAATCTCAATAAAATAAACAAATTCCTCTAACTGTTTGCTTTATTTACTTAGCTTGAATTTCAAAGTTATGATAAAAAACAAAACCACCGCTGCGGTGGTTTTGTTTTTTAAATTCCGTTGTTTTCTGCGGGCATCTTGGGCAGCTTGCCGCTTGCGTTTTTGCGCCCGCCGTTCTGCCTGTGCCTGCCGTTTTTTCTCACCCCGTGCGGCGCGGCTTTTTTGTTTTCGCCGTTCTTGTTTTTGTCCGGCTGTTCTGTGCCGTCTGCATCGTCCGCATCGGTGATTTTTGCGCCTTCGGCGCCGTCAGCTCCGTCGCCTGTCGGAATGTCGCCGTCAGGCAGGGGAGGCCTGCCCGAAACATTGCCGTTCGGCATTATAAAGCCGGGCAATCCGGGCCGTCTGTCTTTGCCAAGCCTGCCGCGGTCGAACTCAAATCCGTTCATTCCGCCCGAAGTGTCCTCGTCGCCGGGCATAGGGGGCATATTGTCTTTCGGCATAGGCCTGTGCTCGCCGTCACGCCTGCAAGGGCAGTCGTCGCCGCAGTCGCAGTAGCCCGCTTTGCACCCGTCGTCGCCGTTTTCTTCCCCGGCAGAGCGCGTGTATCCGCTCAGTGCGTTGTTTCCTCCGCCCGTCTGCCCCTTCGAGCAGGCGGCGGTTCCAAGGCCTGCCGCCGCAATTACGGCGGTAAGCAATATCAGTAACAATTTTTTCATACCCGCAGTATGTGAAAATGGGTTGCTGTTATTCATATGCTTGCTTTTTTTTGTGCCATATGTTAAAATCATTTCTGCCTGAGCGGGAAGAGCGCAAATCTGACTGCGAAGGGGTGAATAAGCGTTATCCGCAATGCCGCGGCTCGCCGCGGCAAGGCTTCTGGTTTTTTTCTCCCCGTCCGTTCAGGAAAGGGGAATTTTTTATGCAATCGAGGGTAGCGGTAATCAGCATAATGGTGGAAGACAGGACGCAGGCGGCAAACATAAACGCCCTGCTGTCGCAGTTCGGCGAATACATCGTGGGCAGAATGGGCATACCGTACAAGGCAAAAAACGTGAACATTATGTGCGTGGTTGCCGATGCTCCCACCGAAGTGCTCAACACAATCACGGGCAAAATCGGCAGCCTTTCGGGCGTCACCGCAAAGACGCTTATGGGCAAGCTGTAAATAATTTTTTGTCGCGGCAAAATTTTCAATTGCCCCGCACATATGCCCCAACCAAAGCAGTTATTTTACATTGACTTTATTTTTAAGGAGAACACTTATGAAAGGTATAAAAAGGATTGTCGCGGCGGCTTTATGCGGCGCCGCGGCCATAGCGTGCGCGTTCGGCTTCGCCGCCTGCACCGACGGACAGGAAACGGGCGACGGCGATTTCAGCTACTCGGTGTATATGCCCGACGGTGCCCCCGCGCTCTCTGTGGCGCAGCTTATGGCCGAAGATATGCAGTTCGGCGGCGAGGTTGACTACAACGTGGTTGATTCAAGCACCATTCAGACTTACGTCACGGGCAACTCCCCCGAAGCCGACATATGCATACTTCCCGTAAATCTCGCCGCGCAGCTCCTCGGCACGGGCGAAAGTTACAAAATGCTCGGCACGGTCACGCACGGCAATCTCTTTCTTCTCTCCAAGACCGACGATACGCAGATAACTTCCGATAACCTTTCCTCGCTCGTCGGCAAGTCGGTGGGCGTGGTCAACCTTGCGGCCGTTCCGGGGCTTACGTTCAAAGTCGTGCTCAGCGCGGCGAATATTTCATATAACGAAGTGGGCAGCAGCGGAGAGGAGAGCGAGACGGCAGTCAACCTGTACGCGATATCCGCTTCCGACGTGGGCGGCACTTCATACGATTATTACGTTCTGCCCGAACCCGCCGCAACCACTATGACGGGCAGGCTTCAATCGCTTGAATTCGTGGGCGATTTGCAGGAACTCTATGGCGGCGAAGACGGCTACCCCCAGGCGGTGATGGTGGCAAAGACAACTGTAATAGAGGAAAATGAAGAATTTATCGGGGATTTTATCTCCGCGGTTGAAGGGAGCGCCGAATGGCTTGCCGCCGACACAACTTCTATGCAGACGGTGGTAGAGGCCGTGCAGTCGCACCTTACCGAGGGTATGACGCCCACGTTCACTGCCGAAAATCTCAATGCGCAGGTCATTGAAAACTGCGCGATTGAATTCGTCGCGGCGGCGGAGTGCAAGCAGGAAGTGAGCAACTTCCTCGTAAGGCTCAGCGCCGTCGCGGGCCGCGCCTTCATTGCGGAGGATGATTTCTTCTACGGCTACATTTCGTAATGCGGCCGCATTTTGCGGGCTGGAAAACTTAAAATAACTTTGTAACAAAAATAATTTTACGGGCGGATTTCAGGTGTCGGGAATAAAAAAACTTTCGCAGGCAAAACTGAATATAATATATTCCGTATGCGCCATAGCGCTTATGTGGGTGGTGTGGATAATCGCATACTTCGCCGAAGGCAACGACTATGTTATTCCGTCGTTTTGGGATACGTTCGCCGCAATGTTTTCGCTGTTCGGCGGCGCGGAGTTCTGGCGCGCGTTCGGTATGACGATGCTGCGCACGCTCATATCCTTTGCGCTGTCGTTTGTTCCGGCGGCCGTCCTTTCCTCGCTCGCCGCGGCAAGCAAAGCGTTCGGCGGCATAATGCGCCCCGTCGTGGCTGTGCTCCGCTCGGTGCCCACAATGGCAATAATACTCATTCTGCTGTTGTGGACGTCGCCGTCGGCGGCACCCGTCGTCGTCAGTTTTCTGGTTGCGTTCCCTATGGTGTATTCGCAGTTTATGGCGGCGTTCGGCGGCATAGACGTAAAACTTGCCGAAATGGCAAAAGTCTACGGCGTGCCCGCGTCGCAACGCATACTAAAAATATATATTCCCGCCGTTCTGCCAAACATACTCTCGCAGACAGGCGCAGTCTTTTCGCTCACCTTGAAGGTAATGGTCTCGGCAGAGGTAATGGCGCGCACTTACGTCAGCATAGGCGGCTTAATGCAGGACGCCAAAAACTTTCTCGAAATTCCGGAACTCTTCGCGCTCACGCTCGTCACGGTAATCGTCGGCGGCCTTTTGGAATGGGCGCTTTCAAAGCTCACTCTTTTAACGCGCCGCTGGACGGGTTCGCCTTCCGGCAGGAATTCGCCAAAGTCCGTCGCCGAATCGGCTGAAAAGGGCGGCGAAAAGGAGGGCGGCGTTGATAGAGTTTAAAAACGTTTCCAAGTTTTACGGCGAAAACGCAGTCTACAAAAATTTCAACTTCTCCCTGGAAGAGGGCGCCATAACCTGCATACTCGGCGAAAGCGGAAGCGGAAAAACCACCCTTTTGAATATGCTTGCGGGCCTCACCCCGTACCTGGGCGAAATTACGCCGCGGGTCAAATTTTCGTATGTCTTTCAGGAACCCCGCCTCGTGCCCTCGCTCACCGTTTTCGGCAACCTCGGCCTCGTCTGCCGCGACGGGGACAGAATACGCACAATGCTCGCCGCCGTCGGGCTTGAAGGCAGGGAGGGGGCATACCCGCGCGAACTTTCTGGCGGCCAGGCGCAGCGCGTGTCGCTCGCCCGCGCCTTTTTATACCCTTCGGAAGTCATTCTGATGGACGAACCGTTCTCTTCGCTCGACATCGCGCTCAAAGTAAAGATGGCGGCGCTCTTTCTCGGTTTGTGGAGGAGTGAGAAGCGCACGGCAGTGTTCGTCACGCACGACGTGGACGAGGCGGCAATGCTTGCAAACAGAGTGGTGGTACTCAAAGACGGCGCCGTAGTCGCCGACTTTTCTGCGGAGGGCGAACCCTCGGCCGACCTCTTTGCAAGGGAAGGGCTCAGACAGAAACTTTTAAAATCACTCCTTAACTGAAAGCAAAATATATTTTTATGCACGTTTAACATAAACCTGCGCGGAGCGCCGCTTTATTGCTTTAAAGCGGCGCTCCGCGCTTTTGCAATTTTATAAAAAATTGTAAAAAATTCCTTCTCAAAACGTTTTCTTTTCCCGCGGCATTGTGTTATAATTTGCTTGTAATTTCATAGTGGGGTATAAGTTTTTCCGCACGCCGCGGCGTGTTTTGCAGCACCGCCTCTGCGCGGCGCAATGCCGTCACGCCCCGCCTACGATGAAGAAGGTGAAGCCCGATTTGAACGCGATATAAAAGAAGTATACGTTCAGCACGGCGATTACGGGCATCAGCACCATAAACAAAAGATTTTTAAGGCGGTACTTCATCGCAAACATCGAACAGTACACGCCAAGCGCCCCGCCCATAAGCGCGGTAAGAATAATCTTCCCGTCGCCGCGGTGCGCGCTTTTATCTTCGTCGCCCTCTTCGTTCTTCTGCGCACGCATCAGCATCACGGCGTAAAAGTTGACGGCGATTATATAAACTATTACCAGAATGTATAAAAGGACCATACCAAAAGTATGCCCCGCTTTATAACCGTTTATTTTCAGGAGGTTGTTTTATGGCAAAGGCAGCCATTCTTATGGGCTCAAAATCAGATTTTCCCGTTGTAAAACCCGCCGTCAAAGTGCTCAAAGATTTCGGCGCAGAGGTAGAGGTGCGCGTAATTTCAGCACACCGCACCCCGGAAGAGGCGCACGAATTTGCAAGCAAAGCAAAATCGAACGGCGTTGAAGTAATAATATGCGCCGCAGGCAAGGCCGCACATCTCGGCGGCGTAATAGCGGCCTATACCACGCTTCCCGTAATAGGTCTGCCCGTAAAGACCGATATGATGGGCGGGCTCGACAGTCTTCTGTCAATCGTGCAGATGCCCTCGGGCATACCCGTTGCCACCGTCGGCGTAAACGGCGGCGAAAACGCAGGACTGCTCGCATTGCAGATTCTGGGCATAAAGTACCCCGAAATAGCCGAAAAGCTCGCCGCATACAAAAAGTCTATGCAGGCGAAGATAAACGCAGACGACGTAGCATTGCAGGCCGAACTCGGCGACATTTAATCGATTACCCGCAGAAGGCTGCGGGTAAAATAAGTTTTCTTGCATTTTTTTGCCGCTTCCGCGGCGATTAAAACGGTTAAATTTTTTCTAAGGAGAAATTCAGATATGGAAAAGAAGGAACAGCTTTACGAAGGCAAGGCAAAAAAGGTTTTTGCCACCGATAACCCCGATTATGTAATCGTGTCTTACAAAGACGACGCAACGGCTTTCAACGGCCAGAAGAAGGGCACAATCGTCGGCAAGGGCGTAATCAACAACAAGATGAGCAATATGATGATGGCTATGCTCGAAAAGAAGGGAGTACCCACCCACTTCGTAGAGCAGCTTTCAGACAGGGACACCGTGGTTAAAAAGGTGCAGATAGTTCCCCTCGAAGTAATCATCAGGAACGTTGCGGCAGGCAGCTTTTCCAAGCGCTACGGCGTAAAGGAAGGCACAAAACTTTCCATCCCCACCATAGAATTTTCCTATAAGTGCGACGAACTCGACGACCCCCTCATCAACGACTACCACGCGCTCGCTTTAAACCTCGCCACCGAGCAGGAGATTGCAAAAATCAAGGAGCTTGCGTTCAAGGTAAACGACGTGATGATAGAGTTCTTCAAGCACCTCAACATCGACCTCATCGACTTCAAGCTCGAATTCGGCAGATTCCACGGCCAGATAATTCTCGCCGACGAAATTTCCCCCGATACCTGCCGTTTCTGGGAAGCGGGCAGCTGGGATACCGAAAAGCACGTCAGCCTGGATAAAGACAGGTTCCGCCGCGACCTCGGCGGCGTTGAAGACGCCTACAACGAAGTTTTCAAACGCCTCACGGGGGAATAAGGCTGTATGGGCGGTTTTTTTGGCTCCGTAAAAAGAAGCAGCGCCGTGTTCGACGTGTTTCTGGGCACGGACTATCATTCCCACCTCGGCACCAAGCGCGGCGGTATGGCGGCATACGACCCCGCAATAGGTTTGCAGCGCGAAATTCATAACATAGAAAACGCGCCCTTCCGCACTAAGTTCGAGCGCGTCCTCACCGATATGAGCGGCAACGCCGCAATAGGTTGCATAAGCGATACCGACCCCCAGCCTCTTTTAATGGTTTCGCGGTTCGGCAAGTACGCCATAAGCACCATAGGCATAATCAACAACGCCGAAGAGCTTGCAAAGGAAGTGCTCTCGCACGGCGGATATTTCGACGCGATGACGGGCAGCAAAATCAACTCCAACGAGCTCGTCGCCGCGCTGATAAACAGCAAAGATTCGTATGCCGATGGCATACGCTACGCGCAGGACAGAATAGACGGCACTGCGTCTATTCTGATACTCACCGACCGCGGCACGCTGATTGCCGCAAGGGACAAGGTGGGCAGGCTTCCCGTCCAGCTCGGAAAGGGTGAGGACGGCTACTGCGTTTCGTTTGAAAGTTTTGCTTACAGAAAGCTGGGCTATTCCGACTTCCGCGAACTCGGCCCTGGCGAGATTGTCGAAATTTCGCCCGAAGGCGTCACACAGCTCGCCCCTGCGGGCAAAAAGATGCGAATCTGCGCCTTTTTATGGTCTTACTACGGCTATCCCACTTCCTCGTACGAGGGCGTGAACGTAGAGATGATGCGCTGCAAGAACGGCGAAATATTTGCCAGGGAAGACGCCAAAACGCACGACGTGCACCAGATAGATTACGTGGGCGGCGTTCCCGATTCGGGCACTCCGCACGCGATAGGTTACGCCAACGCCTGCAAAGTTCCGTTTGCGCGCCCCTATATAAAGTATACGCCCACCTGGTCGCGCAGCTTTATGCCCGTAAACCAGGCAGAGCGCAACAAGATAGCAAAGATGAAGCTCATTCCCGTTCACGAGCTGATTGAGGGCAAGCGCCTTCTTTTGGTAGACGACTCTATCGTGCGCGGCACCCAGCTCAAAGAAACGGTAGACTTCCTGTATTCCCACGGCGCAAAGGCCGTGCATATGCGTTCGGCGTGCCCTCCCATAATGTACGGGTGCAAATTCCTCAATTTCTCGCGCTCGTCGGGCGATATGGATCTCATCACCCGCCGCACTATGGCCGAGCTCGAAGGCGACGAGGCGGTAAAACACCTCGAAGAATACAGCGACTCGCGCACCGAACGCGGCAAGGCAATGCGAAAGGCCATCTGCGACAAGTTCCAGTTTGAATCTCTGGAATTCCAGTCGATAGAGGGGCTGATAGAAGCCATAGGGATAGACCCCTGCAAACTCTGCACATATTGCTGGACAGGCAAGGAATAAATTTTTTTGCGGAGACATATGGACGACGTTCAGAAAGAAATTCACGAAGAGTGCGGCGTGTTCGGCGTATATTCCTCCGAAAACCGCACGGTCGCTCACACCGTATATTACGGACTTTACGCCCTTCAACACAGGGGGCAGGAGAGCGGCGGCATAGCCGTCGCCTTTGCCGACAAAATCACCTACTACAAGGGTATGGGGCTCATCCCCGAAATTTTTGCGAACGGAAACCTCGATAAGCTCCCCGAGGGCGACATCGCAATAGGTCACGTCCGCTACTCAACCACGGGCGCAAGCCAGCTTTTAAACGCCCAGCCCGTAGTTTTCACGGGCAAGTGCGGCAAAATGGCACTTGCGCACAACGGCAACCTTACAAACACAAAACAGCTACGCGACGAGCTGATTGCGCAGAACGCCGTATTCCAGACGACGATTGACTCCGAGGTTATGGCCGTTCTTATAAACAAGCTCTCCGACGGCGACATTTTAAAGGGCGTAAAGCTCGCCTGTCCGCTCTTCAAGGGCGCTTACGCGCTCGTCATAATGACTGCGGACAAGCTCATCGCCGTGCGCGACCCCTACGGCATACGTCCTCTCTGCTTGGGCACGGTCGATGACGACGTGGTGGTCGCAAGCGAAAGTTGCGCGCTCGACGCGGTGGGCGCAAACTTCCTGCGCGACGTAAAGCCTGGCGAAATCGTGGTAATCGATTCAAACGGCATACAGTCGCATATGATGGAGAATGTCCCCAAAAAGAGTGCGCTGTGCATATTCGAGTACGTCTATTTTGCCCGTCACGATTCAATAATCGACGGTTGCAGCGTATACCACGCGCGCCAGGAGGCGGGCAGACTGCTTGCAAAATATTACGGAGTGGAGGCGGACATAGTCGCGGGCGTGCCCGACAGTGCCAACGTCGCCGCGCGCGCCTACGCCGAAGAGAGCGGAATACCCTTTGTGGAAGCTCTCGCAAAGAACAGGTACGTGGGCAGAACGTTCATCCAGCCCGACCAGCGCCAGCGCGAAAATTCTTTGAACGTAAAGATGAACGCGCTGCGCGCAAATATCCGCGGCAAAAGGCTGATAATAATAGACGACTCCATCGTGCGCGGCACAACTATGCGCAAGATAATAAAGATGCTGCGCGACGCGGGCGCAAAAGAGGTGCATATACGCATCTGTTCGCCCATAGTAAAACATCCCTGCCACCTGGGCATAGACATACAGACCTATTCCCAGCTCATCGGCGCATACAGGGACGAAAACCAGATATGCAAGTGCATCGGCGCCGACAGCGTGCGCTACCTTTCGGTGGAACACCTCGTCGAGTCGTGCAAAAAATCAAATTTAAATTTCTGCCTCGGCTGTTTCACGGGCGAATATCCCTACCCGATGGACGATAACGAGACGGATAAACTCAAATTAGAATAAGCGAGGTTTAAGCGTTATGGCAATTTCTTATAAAGACAGCGGCGTAGACGTTGAAAGGGGGTACGAGGCGGTAAGGCTGATGAAGCAGTACGTTCAGTCCACCTATAACAACAACGTCCTCGGCGATATTGGCTCTTTCGGCGGATTTTATGAACTGTCGAAGGGTATGAAAAACCCCGTGCTCGTTGCGGGCACCGACGGCGTAGGCACCAAGCTCAAATATGCCTTCATAGCCGACAAACACAACACGATAGGCATCGACGCCGTTGCTATGTGCGTCAACGATATAGTGTGCCAGGGCGCAAAGCCTCTCTTTTTCCTCGATTACTTCGCTACGGGCAAACTCTCGCCCGAGACGGTTGCCACGGTAGTTTCGGGCGTGGCAGAAGGATGCAGACAGTCCGGCGCGGCCTTAATCGGCGGCGAAACTGCCGAAATGCCCGGCTTTTATGCCGACGGCGAATATGATATCGCGGGCTTTGCCGTGGGCATAGTCGATAAAAAGAAGATTATAAACGGCAGCAAAATCAAGCCCGGCGATATGCTCATCGGCCTCAAATCCAGCGGCGTTCATTCCAACGGCTATTCGCTCGTAAGAAAGCTGTTCGGCGAAGACAAAGCCCAGCTCGAAAAGTACGAACCGCGCCTCGGCGCGCGTCCCATCGACGTACTTCTGCGCCCCACAAGGATATACGTGCGCTCTGTTTTGAACCTCATCGAAAAGGTGAAGGTAAAGGGCATCGCGCACATCACGGGCGGCGGCTTTATCGAAAACATTCCCCGCATATTCCCCAAGGGAGTGGGCTGCGAGGTATGGCTCCGCTCTTACGAAGTTCCACCCGTGTTCAAACTTATGCAGGAAAAGGCGGGCATATCCGACGAACAGATATACAACACCTTCAATATGGGCATAGGAATGGTAGTGTGCGTTGCAAAGCGCGACGTCGATAAAACGCTCGCAATCCTTCGCTCCACGGGCGAAGAGTGCTGCGTAATCGGCAAAACCACCAGGGGCAGCGGGGTAAAACTCATAAAATGAAGCGCATAGCAGTATTCGCCTCGGGCGGCGGCACCGATTTTCAGTCTGTAATAGATGCAAACCTTGCCGAAAATTTCTGCGAAATCTCCGTGCTAATCGCCTCCAAGGGCGGCATAGGCGCGATAGAGCGCGCAAAAAAGCACGGCATCCGCGCAGAGGTCTTTTCCAAGGCCGACTACCCCGATTTGGAGGAACTGTACGAAAAGCTCGCCGCCCTTTTGAACGGGCTGGGCGTAGACTATATAGTGCTCGCAGGCTGGCTGAAAATAATACCCGAAAGTTTTATAAAGAAGTTTGAAGACAGAATAATAAACATTCATCCGTCGCTCATACCCGCGTTCTGCGGAGGCGGCTACTACGGGCTGAAAGTGCACAAAGCCGTGCTGGAATACGGCGCAAAAATTTCGGGCTGCACGGTGCATTTCGTAAACGAAGTGCCCGACGGCGGCGCCATAATCGCGCAGCGCGCGGTGGACGTGGAGGACGGCGACACGCCCGAACTGTTGCAGGCGCGCATACTCGAAGTGGAGCATATGCTCCTTCCGTACTGCGTCAAAAAGCTGTGCGAGGGAAAAGTTATAAAAAACGGCCGCAGGGTAACGGTGCTCGGCTGAGCGTTCCTGCCGCCGCATAAGGCATACATCCGCCGCACCAAGCTGCGGCGCTGTAATTTTTTTGTTGAAAATAATTTTTACGGGAGGTTTACATATATGGAGATGAAAAAGAGGGCGCTCGTCAGCGTATCCGACAAGACGGGAGTGGTTGACTTCTGCAAAGGACTGGTTGCCAACGGATTTGAAATAATATCCACGGGCGGCACGGCAAAGGCGCTGAAAGAGGCGGGACTTAACGTTATAGGCATTTCAGAAATTACGGGCTTTCCCGAATGTCTCGACGGCAGGGTAAAAACCCTTCACCCCAATGTGCACGCGGGACTTCTTGCAATGCGCTCCAATCCCGAGCATATGAAGCAGCTCGAAGAACTTAACATAAACACGATAGACATAGTCTGCGTAAACCTCTATCCCTTCAAGGCCACGCTTGCGCGCGGCGCAGATTTTGCCGAGTGCATCGAAAATATCGATATCGGCGGCCCCACAATGATAAGGGCTGCCGCAAAGAACTATCAGGACGTGGCCGTAATCGTAGACCCCAAGGACTACGGCAAGGTGCTTGAAGAGCTCGCCGCGGGCGGCGTAACGCTCGAAACCAAAAAGTACCTTCAATACAAGGTATTCGCGCACACCGCCGAATACGACAGCCTTATATCCAACTACCTTGCAGACCAGCTCGGCATAAAGTATCCCGATACCATAACCTTCGCCTACGAAAAGGCGCAGGATATGCGCTACGGCGAAAACCCCCAGCAGTCGGCGGTATTCTATAACGAGCCGTTCATACGCAAAGGCTCGCTCTCGTCGGCAAAACAGCTCTGGGGCAAGGAACTTTCCTATAACAACATAAACGACGCCAACGGCGCGTTGGAGCTTTTAAAGGAGTTCGGCACCACGCCCGCGGTCGTTGCCTGCAAGCACGCAAACCCCTGCGGCGTAGGCACGGGCAAGGACATCTACGAAGCCTATATGCGCGCATACACTTCCGACCCCGTATCGGTGTTCGGCGGCATACTCGCCATCAACGGCACCGTTGACGAAAGAACGGCGGAAGAAATCAACAAAATTTTCATCGAAATAGTAATGGCGCCCGCATACACGGACGGGGCGCTTAAAATACTCGAAGGCAAAAAGAATATCCGCCTTCTGCAAATAGACGATATCTCCGCGCGCCGCGCCCCCGACGCCCGCGATATGAAAAAGGTTTACGGCGGCCTGCTCGTGCAGAGCTACGACGAATGTCTTATAAAGGACGAAGATATGTCGCTCTTTACGCGCAAGGCGGAAGTAACCGTAACCGCAACCCCCTCGGGCAAGGAAAAGACGGTTTACGGCCTGGGCGTTGTAACCGACCGCGTTCCCACCGCCGAAGAGGTAGAGGCGATGATGTTCGCGTGGAGGGTGGTAAAGCACACCAAGTCCAACGCAATCGTAATCGGCAAACCCGGCAGAACCACGGGCATAGGTATGGGGCAGACCAACCGCATCTGGGCGGCACAGCAGGCCATAGAGCACGCGGGCGCCGAGGCAAAGGGTTCGGTAATGGCCTCCGATGCGTTCTTCCCGTTCTCTGACTGCGTGGAAGAGTGCATAAAGGCGGGCATCACTGCAATCATCCAGCCGGGCGGCTCCATCCGCGACAAAGAGTCGGTAGAGGCAGCCAACAAGGCGGGCATTGCTATGGTGTTCGTAGGCGAAAGGCATTTTAAGCACTGAAAAGGAGTTCGCAAAAATTTAGCTCTGGCCGAGAGCTAAATTTTTCGTGATTTTTAGGTGCCTTCTCGCGCGGCGGGCGGTGAAGTAGCCGCCGCGCTCG
>UMIY01032173.1_pt1 | contig 41114 bp, 37 predicted proteins | sample 1965921 | NCBI WGS metagenome assembly UMIY01 (sample SAMEA4836134, study PRJEB28245) | human gut metagenome | biome: gut microbiome; material: fecal sample | place: Denmark | collected 2008
CCTGAAAAGTCCGCGCCCCGCGCCTTATTCTTAAACTACCCTTTCCCTATTTTCAAAATTCAATTGTCATTAAACTACTATTTACCCCGTCAGGCCTTGCGGCGGGCATTTAAAATCTTTTCGAACACGACGCCGTAGAAGTGCTCTGCGGGGGTGGCGCGCAGGCAGTCCTGAACGAACACCGAGGCCCTGTCAGCCGCCTCGTCAAGAGTTGCGCCGCCGAGGTATTCGGCCGTGAACACAGATGCGAAAATATCGCCCGTGCCGTGCGAGCTTTTGGGCAGTTTTTCGCCCATTACGTAGCTTATTTTGTCGCCGTCCTTAATGGCCTCGCCAATCTTTCCGTCCAGCTCTACGCCGGTCACCACGGCAACCGCGCCCGTCAGCTTTGAAAGCGCGGCGAGCACCTCCTCTACGTACGCCCTGTCGTACTCCGTTTTATACTCTATGCCCGTCATAAAGCACGCTTCGGTGAGATTGGGCAGAATTATGTGCGCCCTGCGCACAAGGTGTGCCATAGCCTTTACGTAGGCCATATCGAACCCGCCGTACAGCTTGCCGTTATCTGCAAACACGGGGTCGATTACGATGAGGGCGCCTTCGGCAGAAAATTCGTCGAACGCACGCTCGGCCGCGTCCATAAGCGTAGCCTTGCCCAGATAGCCCAGAAGGAACGCATCGAACTTGAAGCCGTTGACCTTCCAGTTGGAGTAGATGTTGTCCACCTCGGGCGTGAGGTCGAGGTAGCTCCACTGTTTGAACATCGTGTGGTTTGAAAGCACCGCCGTGGGCAGAACGCACGTTTCCAGCCCGTAGGCCGAGAGTATGGGCAGGGCCACGGTGAGCGAGCACTGACCCACGCACGAGAGATCTTGTATTGTAAGCAGTTTTTTATCCATATTTAAACTCCTTTAAAAATCGGTTGCAAGATTTGAACTGCATATCATTATAGCACAATCTGATATTGAAATAATAACCAGTTCGCAACAATTTAATAATACCAGCTTATATTGTGCAGTCGGCACACAAAGCCGTTTTTCGGAGAAGCAATTGGCGTATTTTTGGTGCGTATTCAGATGATTTTGGCGCATTTTACAAAAAATTTACAAAGTTTATGAAAATTTTACTATTTTATTACAACTCTGTGCGCACTTTTTTGCAACCTCGCGCTATACTATAACCGATGCGTGGGCAGGGGAGGCAAAACCCTTACCCGATAAAATCCTTTTTTTCTCCCCATAAGGCTGCCGACAGGCAGCCTTATGGCATTTAGGGAGAAAAATTTGCACATAGTGCAATGATTTTGCCCGTGCGCGAGTTTACGGGCGCACGGTTACCTCACTTTTTTTCTCCCCATAAGGCTGCCGACGGGCAGCCTTATGGCATTTAGGGAGAAAAATTTGCACATAGTGCAATGATTTTTGTGAGTACAGCAAACGTGCGGCGCGGGAAAATTCCCACGCCGCACGTTTTACTTTTTACCAAAACAATTCTGTCTGATTTACGCGTCTATGGAAGTAAAGCCGAATTTTGTTACGTCGAACAGCCCCCTGTCGGTGAGGCGGAGTTCGGGCAGAACGGCGAGGGCGAGGAACGAAAGAGTCATAAACGCTTCGAACCCGCGGTCTACGCCCGCCGCATACGCCATTTCGCTGAGCGCGGCAGACAGTTTTACGTGCTTTTTGCAGGGAGCGGAGCTCATAAGCCCCGCGATATCGAGGGGTACGGAGTGCACCACGCCGCCGAGCGAGAGCGCCATACCTCCCCCTATCCTTTTAAGTTCGGCGACGGCGGCCGCCATATCGTCCTTTTTATCGCCGATTACTATTATATTGTGGCTGTCGTGCGCGACGGTGGTTGCAACGGCGCCGCCTTTCAGTCCGTAGCCCTTTACAAGCCCCAGCCCTATCCTGCCGGTGGCAAAGTGGCGCTCTACCACGGCGAGGCGCAGAAGGTCTGTGCCTTCAAGCACGACGTCGCCGTCGCGGCTTTGCACCTCTTCCACAAGGCTGCGGGTGACCAGACTGCCCTTTATAAGACCTATCGCGCGGGCGCGCGTACCGTTTAGTTTTATGGTGAAATCTTCGGGAGTAACGTCGGCAACCTTTACTGTATTCTTTACCTCGGCGGGAACATATTTTTTGCACCTGAACAGCGCCTTGCCGCCCTCCGCCACGAGCTTTCCGCCCTTGAACACTGCGGCGCAGTCAAAGTCTTTAAGGTCGCCGAACACCGCCAGGTCGGCATCGTAACCGGGCGCCACGGCGCCCTTGCCTTTCAGTCCGAAACATTCGGCGGCATTGAGCGTGCACATTACAACCGCCCTTTCGCCGCTTATGCCGCTCTTTACGGCCGTGCGGAGCACGTGGTCTATGTGCCCCTCTTCGGCAAGGCCGTCGGCGTGCCTGTCGTCGGTGCACAGCGCAAAGCGGCGGAAATTACCGTCGTTCACCGCGGGGGCGAGATTTTTTAAGTCGTGCGAGGCCGAACCTTCGCGCAGGAGCACATACATACCCTTGGATATCTTCTCTTCCGCCTCTTCGGGTGTGGCGCACTCGTGGTCGGCCACCGCGCCCGAGACAACGTAGGCGTTGAGCTCCCTGCCTGTCATACGCGGCGCGTGCCCGTCGGCAGGTTTGCCCGCCGCAGATGCTGCCACCATTTTTGCGAGCACTTCGCGCTCGCCCGCCGCAATTGCGGGGTAGTTCATCATTTCGCCCAGGCCGAAGAAAGTTTTTTGACCTATCGCCTTTGCCGTTTCGGCCGCGCCGAGGACGGCTCCGCTCGTTTCAAACGGGGTTGCGGGCACGCAGGATGGAAGCATCAGCTTTACTTCAAGCGGTGTGCGCGCCGCCGCGCGGCTTATGTAGCGCGCGCCTGCAAGGCCGCATACGTTGACTATTTCGTGCGGGTCGGCAACGACGAGCGTGGTTCCGCGGGGAACCGCGAGGGCGGCGAACTCTTCGGGCGAGAGCTGGGTGCTCTCTATATGCATATGCCCGTCGATGAGCCCCGGCGTTACTATTTTTCCGCCGAAGTCATATTCGACTTCGCCTTCGTACTCGCCCACTCCCGCTATCTTCCCGCCGCAGACGGCAATGTCGCCGCGGCGCATGCATACCGAAAACACGTCGAGGTAGGCGGCGTTCTTCAACACGACGTCGGCCTTCCTCCTTCCCGCCGCAACGTCTGCAAGGCGCACGGCAAAATCAAGCTGTTCTTCCGTAAAAGACATAACTTTTAAGCCCCTTTAAGCGTTTTTAATAATTATACCAAACGCCCGCCGCGCCGTCAAGGGCGGCGGCAAATTTTGCCCGCGCACGCGCGCACAAAAACTTTGAAAGTAAAAGTTCCGCCCTTGCCGTCATTTCGACCGAGCGTAAGCGAGTGGAGAAATCTCAACCATATAGCCTTATAAATAAAAGAGATTTCTCCGTGCGGGCTGCGCCCTTAGTCGTAAGGAGCGTAGCGACGGAATAGCGATTGTTCGCTATAAGCGCAATCGCGTCAATGACAATGTTAGGGAAAGTCGCTTAGCAGAAATGAACAGATGGTTTTTACGCGATAATAAAAACCATCTGCCGCAGAAAAAAATATTTTGCGCCGCGCTGTTTAAAGCGTTTCAAGCTGGTTATATTAGAATTGATAAAAATGTTAATTATGAACGAGCGTGTTAAAAACTTACAAATATTTAAAGTGATTTAACTGCCTATTCACACAAATTACAGCTACTATCATATCATAATGTTGTGAATTAACAAAATTGAAATTTTGAAAATTTTTTGAAATGTTATTGACTAACAAAAACGGCAATGATATACTGATAGCGAAATCAGGGAAAAACCCGATTTGAAATAAAGCAAAAGGAGGTAACCGCCATGATACTCAACGAACTTTTAAAGCAGGCAGAAGAGGCCGACAAAAACGATATGGCACTGCTGCCCCTTGTGTACCTTGCGCTCACCGATACGAGGTGCTGAAAAAAAGCGCACAGAAGATAAGACAACACGAAACTTTTAATATATAGCAAATCAGAAATAAAGAGGTAAAAAAAACCGAGGAGGTTTTAATTATGGAAATTTACGAAATGTTAAACGAGATAGAGAGCGAAGACAACAAGAGCTACTACGGCGTAGAGCCCCTCTCTTACGTTGCACTCAGCTGCGGCAGATAAACAACAAAAAAACCGTAAACAAAGCGGACAAAAAATACACAGACACAGGGCAAGGAAGCCCGAAAAGAAATTGAAGGAGGCAACTTATGTTTTTCACCAAATTATTCAACAATGTTTACAGGAACGTAGAGCGCAGGTGCGCAGAGAACAAAAACGACCTGAGGACGACCGCACGCTTCTATATGGCGCTCACCAACCTCAGATAATCGGCACGGGCGCATAAATTGCGGAACGCAATTGCCGGAAAAGGCAAACGCCGCACTGCAATTAAAACAGAACAATGTTCCGTAAGGCTTTTGCGCTTACGGAAAACAAGAGGAACCCTGAAAACGTTTCGGGGTTCCTTTTATTTTAAGCCGATAACCATTCTTACCCCCCCACTGCTTTACACCAGCCGAAATTGTTCAGCCGTAATCAGAATTTACTTGCAATTGCAGAAGCACTGCGCTAAAATTAGTATGATATCATACTATATAACAGCATACCGATTGCGGAGGCAGGCTATGAAAGTAAGCAAAGAGATAAACGAACTTGTAAACGCCTATTGCAGGCTGCGCGACAGACAATACGCCGTATACAGCAGGTGCGCAAAGCGGCACGGATTGACGACGAACGAGCTTTTCGTTTTAGACATACTTTGGTTTGCGCCCGAAGGCTGCACGCAGACGGCCATCTGCGAACGGCTGTCTGCCAACAAACAGACGATTGCCGCCATAATAACAAGATTCAGAAAAAAAGGCTACGTTGCAGATGAAGAAGTTTCGGAGGACAGGCGTAACAAACTGCTGCATTTTACGCAAGAGGGGCGGAAATATGCAGAGGCCGTTATCCCTCCCGCCGCCGAGGCAGAAAACCTTGCAATGGCAGAGCTGGGAACGGAAAAACTCGGCGAGCTTGTAAACCTCACCGCAAAACTGACCGAAAATATGGAAAGACATTTTTTGCCGATTGAGCAAGGCCGTTAAGGCGCGGAGGATAAAAATGGAATTTTACGAGGCGATAGAAAAAAGAAGAACTACAAGGCAGTTTTTGAAAAAGGAAGCCAATTTTGAAGCAATAAAGAGAATTTTAGGCAGATTATGGAATAAATCGCAACGAAATACCCCCGCCTTCTGCCGCTCTACCGCGACATATACACGCGCGGCGACAACGGCTATTGGCAACGGCTGGACGGGGAAATGCGCGAATATGCAAAAAGCATAGGGCTGGAATATGTAACCAACGACGACACTATGTTCCGCCCGTTCGATACTCCGCCCGTCATCGTAAATTATTTTTACCACAGCCAAATTAAAAAATCGGCGCAAAAGCGGTGAACTATGCGCCGCCCGCTTACTCCGCGGGCAGTTCGAGCGCCCTTGCCGCGGCAAGCGTTATGCCCGAATAGTTGACGACCACCGTGTTTTCGTACCCCGAAAGAGGCGAAAGAAGATAATCTGAAACACACCTTACGTTTATGCCCGCCCGCGCCGCGCGCGACTTAATCTGCATATCGTCGTCGGCGGCGGGGAACTTAACCGTAAAGTGCATTCCGCTTAAACTGTCGCTGACCTCGCAGGGGCATTTGAGCGCGGCCAGCTTTTCCAAAAGCACGGCGCGCACGCCGCGGTAATAGTTTTTAAGCCTGTTTATGTGCCGTTCAAAGCCCCCTCCCGCTATCATTCGGGCGAGCGTCTTTTGTTCGAACAGCGGCACGAGGCTGGAATTTTTGCCGAACAGGGCGGCATACCTTTCGTAAAGCGCCGCGGGGAGGACCATATACCCCATTCTCATCGACGGCGCGAGCGTCTTTGAAAAGGTGTTTACGTATATGACCCGCTCGGGGCTGAGGGCATACATATTCTGCAAGGGCTTGCCGTACAGCCTGAATTCGCTGTCGTAATCGTCCTCCACCACGTAGCCGCCCCGCCTTTCTGCAAGCGAGATGAGCCGCGCGCGGTTTGCGGCGGGCATTACAGCGCCCGTGGGGAACTGGTGTGCGGGCGAAACGTGAATGACCTGCGCCCCGCTCTTTTCCGCGGCGCCGATATCCATTCCGTCTGAACCCACGGGCACGGGCACGCACTTTGCGCCGCTCAAAGTGTAGGCATCGTAAATTTTGCGGTAACAGGGATTTTCCACCGCGTACAGCTTGTCCCTGCCAATCAGCTGGACTATTACGCCGTAAAGCTGTTCGGCGCCCGCGCCTATTATTATGTAGCGCGGGTCGACGGAAATTCCGCGCGCGCGGTAAAGGTAGTCGGCTATCGCGCCTTTCAGCTCGTCGTCGCCGCTTGCGGGCACGCGTTCCAACAGGTGTTCGCCGCAGTCGGAGAGCACGGCGCGCATAAGCCTTGCCCACGACGAGAACGGGAAGAGTTCGGCGGGGGCGCTGCCCTTTACGAAATCGGCGGCGAAGCTCTCCTTTTTCGCTTCCTTTACCGCAGGCACGCTTTTGCTTTCGCGGAAGTCAATATCGAGCGCGCACACAAAGTAGCCGCTCCGCTCCTTCGAGGTGACGTAGCCTTCGGCGAGGAGCTGTTCATAGGCCGTCTGCACGGTGACTACGCTCACACCCAACTCCCTTGCCAGCGTGCGCTTGCCGGGCAGTTTTTCGCCCGCCTTCAACCTGCCGCGCAGTATGTCGCCGCGGATACATTCGTAGAGCGTATAATATTTGTTTTTGCCCGAAAGATTGTAAGAATACATCTTGCCGCAATCCTTAAACTGATATTATTGAAAACTGAAATTTTATATAGCCTTATAATACCAGAAAAGGTGCGGGCCGTCAACGGCACGCACCTTTTTTCTTTAATTATTCGGTTGCAGCTATAAAAGCGAAGTGAATTTTACAACTTTTCGGCGACGGCCTGCAAGAACTCGCGGCTGTTCAGCTTCTGGGGTACGACGCCCTCGCGGCGGAACAGCGGAATCAAGTCGCCCGTCATTTTGCCGCCCTCAATCGTTTCGATAACCGCCCTTTCGAGCTTTTTGGCAAATTCGGTGAGCTCGGGGATGCCGTCGAGTTCGCCGCGCTTGGCAAGCGCGCCCGTCCACGCCCAGATGGTGGCGACTGAGTTGGTGGAAGTTTCCTCTCCCTTCAAATACTTGTAGTAGTGGCGCGTAACCGTGCCGTGGGCGGCCTCGTATTCGTAGTTGCCGTCGGGCGAGACGAGCACCGAACTCATCATTCCGAGCGAGCCGTAGGCAGTTGCAACCATATCGCTCATAACGTCGCCGTCGTAGTTTTTGCACGCCCACAGAACGCCGCCCTCGCTGCGCATTATGCGCGCAACGATGTCGTCGATGAGGGTATACATAAAGTATATGCCCGCCTCTTCGAACTTCTTTTTGTAGTCGCGTTCGTAAATTTCGTTGAATATATCCTTGAAGCGGTGGTCGTAAGTCTTGGAGATTGTGTCCTTTGCGCCGAACCACAGCGGCATTTTGTTTTCGAGGGCGTAGTTGAAACAGCTTACGGCAAAACTTTCTATCGACTTATCGAGGTTGTGCACACCCTGCACTATTCCGTCGCCGCCGAACTGCTTTATAAGACTGCGCGAAACTTCGTTGCCGTCCTTGTCGCAGACGACGAGGTAGGCGCTTTCGCCAGCCTTTGCGCGCGTTTCGACGGAGTTATAGATGTCGCCGTAGGCGTGACGGGCGAGCACTATGGGCGCCTTCCAGCCGGGCACGTATGGAGTTATGCCCTTTACGATTATGGGCGCGCGGAACACGGTGCCGTCGAGTATGCGCCTTATGGTGCCGTTGGGGCTCTTCCACATCTTTTTCAGCTTATACTCCTCCACGCGCTGCGCGTTGGGGGTGATGGTGGCGCACTTTACGGCAACGCCGTACTTCTTCGCGGCATAAGCCGCGTCCTCGGTAACCTTGTCGTCCGTCCTGTCCCTTTCGGGCAGGCCCAAATCGTAGTACTCGGTTTTGAGGTCTACGTACGGCTCGATTAAAATTTCCTTTATCCATTTCCACAATACGCGCGTCATCTCGTCGCCGTCCATTTCGACGAGCGGCGTGGTCATCTTTATCTTTTCGGGCATATACGGCTCCTTGAAAAATAATTTTTGCTTTTGATAAATTATATATTCAAAACGAGCCGTTTGTCAAATGAATAAGCGCAAACGCGAAAGTATGCAAAACATACGCTTTACCGATACCTTTGGCGTCATTTCAACCGAAGCGAACAAAGTGAGCGGAGCAGAGAAATCTCGCCGTACACAGCCTTCGGCTCATAGATTTCCCGACTGCGCTCGCCGCACGCTCGCTCCGCTCGAAATGACAGTACGGAAAAACGTTGTTGACTACCGTCTTACATACATTACCGCCGAACGGGCCGACTACTTGATTTTTGAAGTGAGCGTTGGCACGTGCGACAGAATACCCGTCTTTAACAGCAGTTTTCCGCGCTCTTTTTTAAAATCTGAAACGGCCTGCTCTATAATGCCGCTCAAAAACGGATAAAACTTTTTGAATGACTTTGCGAACAGGTACCACGCCAGCGAACCGGGCACGGTGTTGACCTCGCTTAAATACAGTTTTTCGCCGCTCAAAAGAAAGTCGAACCGAGCAATGCCGCGCATATCAAGCGCGGTATAAACCCGCCTTACGATTTCCTTCACCTCGCCTTCCGTGCTTTCGGGTATGTCGGCGGGAATTACCGACCTGCCGCCGCCCGAATACTTATCGTCGAAGGACAAAAGCCCGTCTGACGCGAACGCCTCTTCACACTCGGATACGACCACGTTGCCGCCTATACAGCACGCGGCGCAGTTGATTTCGCGGCGGGGAAAAAGATAGCTTTCGCACAGCGCCTTTGTATCGAAGCACAGCGCGCCCGCTATGGCGGCGGCATACTCCCCGTCGGTTTCGGCCTTTGCAACGCCTATGCTTGAACCGAGCTTTGCAGGCTTGATTATGGCGGGCAGGCCCGTAAGTTTTTTCGCCTCGGGAAAGTCTCCCTCTGCGCGGGCGACGAAGTAAGGGAGTACGGGCACGCCCAGCCCTTCGAGCACGACTTTTGCGTGGCACTTGTCGAGAAAGGCAGAGCCGCCGAATATGTCGCCGCCCGCCATAGGGATACCCGCGCAGGCAAACAGGCCGCCCACTCCACCGCCCTCGCCAAGGCCGCCGTGACAGCAGTTGATTGCGGCATATACGGGGATGAATTTCTTTATTCTGCCCCGCCTGCCAAAGATGTGCAGGCCGCCGCCTTCGACTATGCAGCGGGAGGAAGAAACCAGCTCTTCGCTCCGCCTGAACACGCCTATGTCGGCAAGATTTTCGCCGCAGTAAAAGGCGCCGCTGGGGGATATGTATACGGGAATTACCGCCGCGCCGCCGCTCTTCAATACGTTTGCGCACATCGTGCCCGTAATTACCGATATTTCGCTTTCGTTGGATGCACCGCCGAATACCACGGCGATATAGTGTTCAAGCATAAAAAAAATCACCTCCGCTTTTAGCTTTGGTGAGTTTACAGCTGCGCAAAAGGAGCGCATATATGGCCGAACTATTCAAAGTGGGGCCGCATACAATATCTTTTTTTCCGCCGCGCCGCTTTCGGCGCGGCGGAAAAATATTTTTAATAAATGTCGGGCAGGTCGTTCAAAAACAGCACGGTGTCGCCCGAAGAAAGGTAGCCTTTCAGCTCGCGCTGGGCGTCTTTAAGGGTCTGGCGCACTACAAGTTTTTCGGGGTCGCCGCCCGCCGCAAGGTAGCCCTCTTTTACGGGAGTGACCAGCGTGTCACCCACCAGAATGACGAAGTCGAGCCCCGCCAGCAGGCCGCCGAACTCACTGTTCTCCTTTTCTTCCAGTATTCCCAGCTCGACTATGCCGGGAGTGACGATTATCTTTCTGCCGTCGAACGCGCGCAAAACGCCGAGCGCGGCGCGGGCGCCCTTTACGTTGGCGTTGTAGCCGTCGTCGAGAATGTTTATGCCGTTGGATTTGGTGAGCTGCAACCTGTGTTCGACGAAGTCGAGCTCCTCCGCCGCCGCGGCGATATCTGCAAGGCTTACGCCCATCTCGTACGCAAGTTCGGCCGCAAGGCCGCAATTGTTGGCGCAGTGCGCGCCCAGAAGCCTGGTGTGCACGCGCACGCTCTCTCCGCCCAGGGTTATGGTAAAGTCGGTGCCGTCGCAGCCGGCAGCCACATCCGATACGCAGGAGCAAACAACGGTTTCGCAGGGCGCGCCTTTGAAGTAGTCGGCGCAGTCTGCGGCAAGGAAGGCCTTTTTGCCCGTCGCGGCAAGAATTTCCCCCTTGGCTTTTATTATATTCTCCAAACTTTCAAAAGTTTCCAGGTGCTGGGCGCATATACCCGTTATAAGCGAATAGTCGGGCGGGCAGATTGCGCAGAGTTCGGCAATATCGCCCACGTTGCGCGCGCCCATTTCGGCTATGAACACGTCGTAGTCGGCGAGGTCGTTGGCATTTACGGCAAGCGATATGCCTATCGGCGTGTTGTGCGAACGGGGCGTGGTGAGCACCCTGTATTTTTTGCCGAGCATAGCCGAGAGTATGTTTTTGGTGCTCGTCTTGCCGTAACTGCCCGTTATGCCGACAACCGTGATATCTGACGAAGCAATCTTTGCCGTAGCCTTTTTTATATAGGTGCGGTTGTGGGGCACTTCGTAAATCTTTGCAATCTCGTTGGCAAGGCATATCATAGGGATGAGAAGCACGGGAAGAAGGGCGAGCGCGCAGTAGCGCAGAACGGTGAAGAGCTGTTGCTGCCATACCTCCGCCGCAAAGTTTAAAAGGGTGATGACGAAATACGAAATTATTGCCGTTACGGCAAACAGTACGGCTTCAAGGCGCTTGAAGCGCTTTGTGCGCACGGCGGGCACGCGAAGGGCGATTTTGCCGTCGGCATAGATATATACGGCGAAGAATACGGCATAGGGCACCAGCCCCACCACCGCCGCCCACTGGCCCGCAAACGAGAAGCAGAGCGAAACGATTGCGCACGACAACGCGCACAACATTCCTAAAAGGAGCAGCCTTTCAAACGACATATTGCTGCGCTTTGCCGCCCAGCGCATAAGTTTGCCGCTTGAATAGTTGCAGCCCTGCAACGCGCCCAGAAGTTTTACCGACGACATTGTGAGCAGCGCCCCGAAGCAGAGCGCTATCAGCACACATTCAACAGTTTTTCCCACAGATATGAATATACCCATTACCTCTCCCTGCCGCACCCGTTTAAGAATGCGGAGACAAGTTCGTTAAATTCTGTATAATTTTCGCAGAAGCAGAAGTGCCCGCCGCGTATTATTTTAAGAGTTGAGCCGCTTATGTTTGCGGCAAACACGGCACCCTCTTCGTCTGCGGGCGTAACCGTATCGCCGTCGCCGTAAATAAGCAGCGCGGGCGCGCAGATTTTTTTCGCCTCTTCGCGCAAATCTTCGTTGACTATCTTTTTATAACTTGCGCGCATAACGGGCGGCAGGGCGCGATATTCCCTGCTGCCGAAATGCCTTTCGGCAAAGCGCGGCGCAAATTTTTTGGTAAACCTGTAAAGCGCGACCTTTGCTTTATACGCGCGCGTGCGCGGCTTTACCAGCCCCGCTCCGCCCGTTATAACCAGACTCTTTACAAGTTCGGGGCGGCTTGCCGCCAGCTTGATTGCCACCCTTGCGCCGAACGAGTGGGCAACGATATGCGCGCCGCTTATGCCGCAGGCACACATAAACTGTTGCAGCCACAAGCAGTAATCGCCCACAGACCACGCCGCGGGCAGCGGCGACGAGGCGCCGAATCCCGGGAAATCGGGAGCGACTATGCGGTAGTTTTCTTTGAAATATTCTATGCTGTAATAAAAGCTCTCTTTTTTAGAGCAATAGCCGTGCAGAAACAACAGCGTTTCGCCGCGCCCCTTCTGCACGCAGGATATATGCAGATTGCCCGTAAAAATAGCATTACCCCCGTAATATGCCGCAAATACTCAATTTAACCGCGCGTAGCCGCGCATTAAAAACTTATATATCCCTTGCCATTACAAGGCAATCTTCTCCGTCGGTATAATACCTGGCGCGGGCGTAAACGCCCTTGAAGCCGTGCTTTAAATACATCGACATTGCAACCGAATTTGAAACGCGCACTTCCAGAAATACCCTGCACGCGCCCCTTTCGCGGGCGGCCGCAACAAGCGCTTCTAAAATGGCGCCGCCTATCCCGCCGCCGCGGTAATTTTCCGCCACGGCAATATTATCTATATCGGCGGTATCGTAACCCACAGTCACTCCGCCGTAGCCCGCGACCTCGCCTTCGTCGTCGCACAGTATCCCGATAAAATTTTCGCCCGAAAAACTGTCCGCAAGCATACGGTAACTCCACGGCTCCTTGGGGAAGCACTCCTTTTCAAGCTCGGATATGCGCAGAATATCCTCAAACTTCCAGCCGCGGATGGTCATTTCCTGCCCTCCTCGGCCTGCGATTTGCGCACGTAAAGCGCGTGCATTTCGCCAAACGGCGAGCCCGACGAAAGTTTTTTGCACACCGCGTGATAAAGGCAGTCGCCCGCGTCAAGCTGCGTATAGCGCGGCAGGTCGAGCGGCTGAAAGCCGTACAAAGCAAGCCCCTTCGAAATCAGCTCCTCGCGCGAGATATACACAGGTTCGCCGAAGGTGCCGCCTGTTACGCGGCAGACATAATAGTGAGCGTGCGCCGCGTCGGCCACGGCAAAAAAGTCGGGCGCATTTACATTATATGCCACCAGCTCGAACGAGGTGAGCGGCATAAGCGGCCGCCCCGCGGCGAGGGCGAAACCCTTGGCGGCGGATACGCCTATGCGTATGCCCGTGAACGAGCCGGGGCCCGTCACAGCACAGAAGAAGTCGCAGTTTGAGGGGGAAAGTTCCGCTTCGTCCATAGCGCTCTCCACCTCGTCCATCAAGAGCACGGAGTGTTTGAGGGCGCAGTCGGCAAGGTAGCGTTTTGCCGCCTTTTTGCCGTTTGCCGCAACCACAGTAAGGTGCGCCGATGCCGTGTCTACTGCAAGAAATTTATTGAATTTTGCCCCTTCCTCTTCGTTCATAAACACCTTTTTTATCTGAATTGGGCGGCATATATGCCGCAGATAATGCGTTTTTATACAAAAAAAATTGCGGTCAGTAAATTATTTTACGCACGCCGTCGTCCAGCTTTTCGATGGTGACGGTTTTGCAGTTTTCGGGCAGAACTTCGGCAATGTTCTGCGCCCATTCCACCAGGCAGACGCCGTCGCCGTAGAAATAGTCGGTAAGCCCCAGCCCCTCCGCCTGCGCGCCAGATGAAAGGCGGTAACAGTCGTAGTGATAGAGCTTTCCGCCGTAGTCGTTCATATAGGCATACGTGGGGCTTAAAATTTCGTCGTCTATGCCGAGGCCGAGGGCCACGCCCTTTGCGAACACCGTTTTGCCCGCGCCCATTTCGCCGTTTAAAAGCACCACGTCGCCGCCTTTGAGCGACGAGGCGTACTCCCTTGCAAAATTTATCGTCTGTTCCGCAGAGCGGGAAATAAAAACTGCCATACGCATATATTATAGCGCGCACGGCAGTTTTTGGCAATTAAATTGATATTTGAATTTTTAAGAGAGAAAATACCTTAAAAGCACGCCGCCCACAAGGAGTAACACCACTCCTGCACATACGGCAATCATAATTATAGTGCGCTTTTTGGCAACATAGTTGCCTTCATTCTGTGTATCAGTCGCTGCCGGAATTTTAGGCATAAAACGGTCATTCATCCTATTTATAAGTTTGGAAATGCGCTTATAAACAGGGAGCGTTACAAGCACAGCTATAAGACAGCGCATGAGGTTGAACGGAAGCACAGATACCCAAAGATAGTATGTATAGAACGTTTCCCTGGTTACACTGTCGCCGAAAAGCAAACGCATAGGTTCAAGAAGAATTTCCCAATTGCCGTGAAAAGATACTTCAACGTAGTAGGGAACAAGAACCAGCCAGTTGGAAAGGATTGAAAGGGCAACGGAGCACAGCGAACCTATACCCATACCTAAAAGCGCGCCCCTGAATGTGCGGTGTTTTTTATAAATCAGCCCTGCGGGAACAACGAAAGCAAGGCCTATTATAAGGTCGGCAAACTCTCCGATAAATACCGTGGACGTCCCCTTTATTATGAGTTTAACAAGTATTTTTACAAATACTATAATTCCGCCAGAAAGCGGCCCGAGCGCGAAAGTACCTATAAGCGCTGGAATATCAGAAAAGTTAAGTTCCAGCCACGAAGGAAAAGCCGCGTTAATAGGGAAGCCGAAGGCGTATAAAACGCCCGCCACCGTTGCGAACATTGCAATTACGGCAATGCGCGATGCCGTAAAAAACTGTGTGTTGGTGTTTTGCATAACTTTAAGAACTCCTTAAAAAATTATTATTTCAAAGCAGTTCTTCTGTCCGCCAAAATAAAAAGCGCGCCCCTTTGGAATGTAAAAGGGGCGCGCAAAATGAATTGCGGTCTGATAAAAAATTCTTTTACCATCCGGACTATACCGTCGGTTTCGGACTCGCACCGAATCAGGAAAGGGTGAAAAAACCGCTTTCGTCGCAGACTTATGCCGCCGCGCACAACTTTTATGCGCCACGGCAATCACTGCCGGTGGGGAATTGCACCCCGCCCCAAAGAACTTACTTTAAATTATATATACATTATATAGCGTAATTTTTGCTATGTCAACTACATTATATGGGCTTTTTTGAGGCAAATTACATTTTATGCCCCAATCCTGCCCCAAAATTTTTAAAAATTTATTCAATCAAAAAGACCGAATTACATTGTCAGAAATTTACCCTGCCGCGTTCCGCGGCAGGGTATTTTATATTATGCTTTTAAACTGAATTTCTTCCTGATAACCATATAGTGCTATAACTTTTTGAAGACGCGGCAACGTTACCTCCTTGCAGATATTATTTTCGTCATTGGTTATTAAAATAAATTTTCTGCTGCCGCCGTCCTCCCTGTTCAGCTCCATTACTGCCTGTCCTGTTGTGCCGCTCCCCGCAAAAAAGTCCATAACGACAGATTGTTTACTGCCCGCCGCCCGAATTAACTCCTTTATCATTTTAACGGGTTTTGGTGTCTGAAATAAGTTTCTCTCGCCGAATATATCTTCAAGTTCATCCTTTGCGGAAGAATTTGTTCCCATATTGTCTATAATCGTTTCAAGAGGCTGTAACCTATCCTCATATTTACTCCCATCCCATACGGGCTGCATTACAGGATTGAGTACAGTTTTAGCTTTATCCTTAAAGCATACTACAATAAATTCGTGGGTGCGGCGGATACCCGCCTCCAACGGCTTTTCCGCTCTGTTTTTATCGAACCTCGGATTTGTCTTTTTCCATATCATGCTCATAACATTGCACGCGCCAAAAATTTCACAGCATAGCAAATACAGGCTACAAAATTCGTTTTCATCAATGTTTATGAACATTACACCATGCTTGCTCAACAACCTATAGGCAATTTCAAGACGCGGGCGCATAAATTGCGCCCAGCCGCAGACAAACCCGCTATCTTTATAACCTGTATAACTGATAGCCGTATTGTACGGCGGGTCAATGGGCATAACATCTATTTTGCCATCAAATTCGGCCAACAAACTCCGCATGGCGACAAGGTTATCGCCCTCTATGAGCATCGATTTCAATTTTAGTCCCTCCACTCAATTTCAGCGTTGCACTCGTTGAATGCGTTTTTATCTATAAAGGTTTTGCGCGGTATGCTTATTCGTTTAAGCGAAGTGCAATGAGCAAACGCCCACTCTCCGATATATGTTACGCCATCGGGAATAAAAACATATTGCAACGCCGTGCAATTGGTGAACGCGCTTTTATCTATATATATTACACCGTTCAGGTCTATATCTTTAAGGTCTGTACAACCGCTGAACACCCCGCGGTTTATATGCGTTACACCGTCCTTCACCCTGAAACTTTTACCCACAGCGCGATTGGTTGCACAGAGCATGTGCGTAAAATCTTTATCGTAAATTATGCCGTTCTCGCACGGAAAATCGGGCGATATACTTTCAAGCAATAAATTATCGCACCAGGCAAAGGGGTTGTAGCCTATGCGCGTTACATTTCTGCCGATTATAATATTTTTGACACCCTTACAATTCCAGAAAGAGTTGCGGTTTATTGCCGTTACGCTGTCTGGGACAACTAATTTTTCAATGGTGCTACCGTTTAGACAGCCTATGATGTTGCTGCGCCACTTATTGTAGATAACGCCACTTTCAAAATGATATGCCGCACTGTGATTTTCTACCGTAAGTTTCGTACAGCCGGAAAAAGGATTGTTTTCCATGCGCTCAACACTCGACGGAATGACTATCTTTTTAAGATTATCGCACATAAAAAAACTGTGCTTGCCGATACAGATTACGCCCTGCGGAATATTAAACTGCCCGGCGGTATTTGCAATTGTATAATGAATGAGGTTACCCCCGTCTGCACTGTACAACACTCCGCCAACCAATTTGAAGCAAGGGCTAAAATTACTGATTTCAAGTTTGGGGCACCCTGCGAACGGGTTGTTACCCATCAAACTGACCTTTGCTGGGATATTCACTTTTTTAAGATTGTAACAGCAATAGAAGCAATCGCCACCGAGCTGAACAAGGCTTTCGGGAAGAATGACCTCTTCGATAAAAACGTTATTCCAGAACGCACTTGCCGCAATTGTCTTTATTCCTTCGGGAACTTTTACCACCTTTTCTTCGCCATGGTAGAAAACAAGCTCGTCGTTATATATTTCAAAATCTGCGGTTGAGCTTATATGCACATCATAATTTGAACCCTTACCGAACGGAATTTCAAATTCGTCAATATTTTTTACGCCTTTATACTCAATAAGTCCACTAATAAGCCTTGAAGTGTAAATAATCTCTTCATCGGCAAAGGCCATAAACATACTGTCTCCATCATAATCGTCCCAAGCATAGCAAGAGATACCGATATAGTCATGGCCATCATTCACGCATATATCAAAAAAATTATTTATGATTATCTGTTCGGGAGAATAACCATTTGTAAGCAGCAGATCTACACATTCAAGCACAACAAATGATTTATGACTATTCAAATAATATCTGCGACCATTTTTAATTTTTTCACCGAAGTCTACATATTGCTTATCGGCATATATGGTTACTTTATAGTCATTGTAGTTTTTAACGTGAACGTTCTCCTCTACTTCAAAAAAGCGCAACGCCCAGTAGAGTGCGGTATATTTCATATCCTTACAAATCATGCCTTACCCTCTATCCTCTTTACTATACATTCGACGACTTCGTCCGGCGAAAGATTACTTGTGTCAATAACCATATAGGGCATACCGTATCTTTCACAGAAGAATATCATCTTTTCGTACTTCTGCTTTGCAAGGCGCACCTTTTCAATGTCGCGGTCGTGCTCGTCCCTGCCTTTGATTCGCGCAGCAATGGCGGCATCGTCGGCATATAAAATTACCGTAAGGTCGGGAAAGCCGAGTTTTTTTACGAGCAGATCGTAAACTTCAATATTTTGCTCCGTGCCGCTCCAAGCGTAGTTAGAAAGAAAATATCTGTCGGTTACTACCTTTTGGTCTTTGAACACCGTGTGCAGATATATATTTCCCAGGCCGTAAAACCACGCAGTAAACAGCCTGTCGGGGCTGGCGTTGACTTTGTCGCGGATGCGAAAATAATTTTCGTAACTTTCGCCCTCATCGAAGAGAAAACGCAAATTTTTATCCACGAAAATGTACCCCAATCTTTGAGCGAGCAATTTGCAGGTAGTTGTCTTTCCTACGCCGTCCATTCCTTCAACAGATATATGTACCAATAATTAATTTGCCCTCCTCGTCTTTTCTTCGTTCTTCTTGCCCGACGTGAAACCGTCGAGTATTTCAAGATATCCGCTTACGCGGCGTATCCTTGTAATCTTAATGCTGCCGCATACAGGGCAGATATCAAACACTCCGCTTGCGCCGCACTCTTTGCATACATCTTTCGGAAAATTAAAACCGAGGTAATGTACTCCGCTGTTTACAGCGCACTCGATATACTCGCGCAAACCCTCGTCGTTGGATATAGGCGCTTCGCCCAATTCAACGTAGGTTATGCTTCCGCCGTTGCAGTACTCGTGGAACATACCCTCCACCTCAATTTTTTTAAACGCGGACAGATTACTGTCGACATTTACATGGAAGGAATTCGTATAGAAACCCTTATTGAAGATACTATAATTTTCACCGAATACCACTCTGTCCTTTTCGATAAATCTGCCCGATATGAGCTCACCGCTGGTAGCAAGCAATGAAAAGTTGAGATTGTACTGTCTGCGTAAAAAATCGCAATATTCGCGCATATGCTTTACGAAACCGAGCGCATAGACACAGGTCTGCGCATCGAGATAGAACCTTTTACCCGTGATAACTTCCATTGCCTCCGAAAGCCCGATAAAGCCTATTGAAAGAGTGCCGTGTTTAAATACATGTTTTATATCGTCAAACGGTACGCACCACAACTTATGTCTGGCGTTTATGGGGAAATCAGTCAAATTGCGCGAGCATACCTTTTCAAATCTGTCTAAAAGTATGTCCTTTACTGTCGCAGCTACCTCGTCCCATTTTTGCGTAAACGCCTGCATTTTTTCTTCGACGGACACATTGCAAGTCTCCATCTCTGCCTCTAACGCAAGGCGGGGAAGATTGATGGAAATATTATCTATATTGCCCCTTCCGATTGACGTGGTGTGCCCAAACACATCATCAGCAACGCGCGTGCGGCACCCCATAACGGCGAGGCGTTCAGGCGGAATATTTTTATCCTCCTCACAATCACACAAAAGATATGTTGGTATCATCTTCTTTGCCGTACAGAGCAGAGCCTTTACAAATAAATCGTAGTTCTTATCGCCTTTAAACCTGTTTGTACCTTTTTTAACCTTGAATACGATATTTGGCTTGAACACCGTTTCGCCGCATTTTTCAAATTCGTCTATAAGAGTATAGGCAATAAACCGCGCAAAATCGCTACCCGCCAGCCCGATATTGAAGGTTACATAGTAACTCGTCTGTCCCATTCTCGTATGAGTGTCGTTGCACCACAATATAAGTTCGCGCATCGCCGCACTGATAAGCCACTTATTTACATCGCTCAAAGACAGATTGAGCTGTGCAAAAATTTTTGCCAGTTCGTCGTCGAAGTTGGCAAAAGCCATGCCGCCGGATTGCTCATTGCCCATATCGGTCATCAGGTTGGTGATATATCCGAACACTCCTGCCACTTTCTTCTCGTCGGTAAGGGCATTAAACTTTTCGCAAGGAAAATCTTCCAAAATATTGAAGGTAAGGCAATTATAAGTCATGCCGTAGGCATCGAGGTCATGAATATGGATATATCCCTCTTCATTAAGTTTACGCCACTTTTCGGGCATACCTTCAAGAATCAGTCTCTTTTTTAGTTGTTCGCCGAGCGAATATATCTCGCCGATATAGCTGTACCTGTTTGCGGCGTTATCGTTGTTGCGCATGGTTTACCTCCTCAAATTGCTGATTGGTTGAGCCGACGTAGGGCATTATGGTCGTCCTTTGCTTTGCAATAAATTTCCCTGTCTTTAAATAGCGGATTTTATTTAAAATATCCCGCGGAACATCTTCCTTTTCGTGCCCTGTATACAAAGCAGTGTCGAAATCTTCAAGTTTGCATATCAGGTCATACACGGCAGCTGCCTGCATGAGCGGCTCACCGCCGGAAATGGTGAGTTTTTTGTTTATGCAATCCTTTTTAAGCAGAGCAGCAAGCTCGGATGTATCGGTCTGTATGCCGTCAGCAATTTCCCATGCAGAGGAATTCTGGCACCCAGCACAACGAATATCGCACCCCTGCAAGAAAAGTACCGTCCGCACTCCAGGCCCGTCAACAAGGCTGCGGTTAAAACGAATAGAATTTATGACTATCTTCATGCCGCATCCTCCTCGTACTCCTCAATTTGCTTTGCCCATTCCCTTTCGGCAATCCTATTCTTTTTGACTATGTACTCTTTGCATTTCTTTTTAGGTTGTTTTTTGAAGTTGCGCTCAATGTTCCATGTGTCTGGCTGCATTCTTTGATTTATATCCTCTATCAGCCGCTGCTGCTGAATATTTTTACAGTGCAGATATGGGTCGTTGTCGTTATCAGAACGCCGCTTCATATACTCATCAGACGTAATTTCCACAACAAGTGCAATTACATCTTTGTGATGCCTTTTGACTCTTTTATATGTTTTAGCCTTTTGGGCAGCCTCCGCAGCGTTTTCAGCAGCCACAGCGAAGTCAATCCATATACAGTTCCATTTGCCTACATGTCCGCATTTTGTTGTTACGATAAAATATTTCATATCGGCATCTCCTTCGTTTTTGTGATTTGATTATCTCACGAAACAAAAGAAAAGAACAGGGCACGATTTGTCCTGTTCTTTCGCCGTATAAAAGTCTATCCTCCCGTTAAGAGAGGATAGCAAAAACGTCGATTTTAAAAAAGTCAGCAATCTGCTGAAGCTGGCGAAGGTCGTACACGCCGCCCTTTACCCACCTGCGAATGGTTCTGACGTCAACGCCGAACTCATCTGCAAAATCTTCCTGCGTCATGCCCCTTTCCTTTAAAAGACATTTTAATTTTGCCCCGGCAACTAAGCCAAGGTCTTGGTTATTATGTTCCATAATATCCGCCTCCTTTGCTTAGCCTAAGCAATGCTCCGGAAGGTTCAATTAAAGAACAACCGTATTATATCATAAACCGCGCTACATTGCAAGCGCGGTTTATACCTGCAATTTTAAGGTTATAAAACTAATGAGGTATTTTATGTTTGACAATCTCACTTTCAATAGCGACGCTGAAAAAACAGAGTTCGCCAAATACATACATTTAAAAGGGGAATGCCTATCTGTCTTTTCTTCAAAATCAGAAGCCCGCCAGAAATGACGGGCTTCTGATTAATTTAAGTTGTCATTGCTCATAAATTTGGATAGCTGTCCATAGGGAATAGTATTATTTTTATCACGAAAATACAAAATGTACCCATTCATTTTCTTAACATCTAAAAATATAAATATCAAAATGAGCACAAAAACACAACCAAAGACCAGATCACATACAAGACTTTCTGCCAAACACAACATCATCGCGGCAAAACCGGCTAATATATTGATAAGCGGCGTAAGTATCTTTAATATTTTGAAAGGCAGTTTTTGTTTTGTCCCGCAGATAATACCGTTGTCGTCATACAAGTAAAACATCCACGGAGCTTTTATTTTATCATACGCGACCTCATACCCTTGAGATTTTACATATTTAAGTTGTAAAATGCATAACGCTATATACAGGACATTAAATACTGCCACAGGGATAAACGGGATACAAAGCAAATTCGCACTATCTCTGTAAAATATCATGGGAAGCGCCATAATGACCATGTTGATTAACAATAGAACAACAGAAACTATGCGGCCCACGCAAAAAATTTTTTTATCATAGACATACTCCGATTTCTGACCGCAGTACACAAATACACGCTCGGCATTTGCAATAAATTCCTTTAATTTTGCCTCGTCCTGTGCAGGAGGTCGCTTTATTTCGTCTATTCCGCTCTTGATTTCGTCAAGTTTTTCAAAGATATTGCTTTCTGCCATTATTTATCCCCCCCTCTTTTGTCTTTCGGCCTCTATCCACGCGTCCACGTCCCTGTCGCCGTTTATAAGTCCGCCAACCTGACTGCCGACTGCCTTTACTATAATTCTGTTTTCCTCAATGGCAGGTTTAAGTTCCAACAGCAGGTCAATAGTCTTGTTGAGCTTTTCTTCCATTGAACTGAGTTTTATATCCTTTAATTTGCTTATTACCCTTTGGAGTTCAACATTCTGCTCTTCCAAAGACAGCTTTTCCAACTGCGTCTGTGAAATTAAATTGCGGTATTCATCTATATCTTTTTCTTTTAGCTTGTGTTGTTGAACAGATGATGCCAACTCCTCCTTTAAAGAAGTCGCCTGAGCTTTAAGTTCAATATTCTCCCTTTCGAATATGCCGAACAGGTTTATGAAATAGTTGCCATCAAAATTATCGCATTCTATACCATTATAGTTACAATAAGCGGAAAACGCATTGTATATGACGCGCATATAAGAAACTACCGTTTTAACCTGAATACGCTTTTCCCCTTTATGCTTATGCGCATTGACTTTGAGCGTGTAATCGCTCATTTTATTGAAAGTATAGTCGTCAATATGCAACTGGTCTTTAAAAACGGCGCTCACATCATCCCGTTTTAAAAGTGCGCCGCACGTTTCCCTAACTGACGCGTCGATATCAAACTGCGCAATTACAAACTTTATGAATTGCTCCTGCAAATCAAGAAACGAATCGTAAAATGAATTGCTTGCAGCTTTTATGTTGCGCTCCAACGTGAGGTAGCGTTCATATAGCCTTTGGTCTAACTGTTTTAAAAAATCAAACATTCAAATTACCGCCATATCTTTCTTCGATTATTTTATATAAATTGGTATAGTCAACGCGTGGCGTATAAGGATACGAATTATCTCTCTTATACTGCACTATACTTCTGACGGCTTTTCGCAGGGAAGAAAAGCCCAAGTGTGTATTTATCCTGTCTAAAAACAGCTCATTACAATATCGCGTTTCTGCCGAGCTAAGTTGCTTGATGTCATATATATACAAATCATCAGGATGGTACCGCGGAACTAACACATCTGTTTGAGTTTTTACATATGCTGCAAGATTGGGTGCATATAAGTTTTCATTGGGTAATTCTGTCAAATCTTTTAATTCCGGCATCTTATAAAGCCATGAATATATTTGCCTGAACTTATAAAAGGGCGATATTTCAACAATCATACGGCTTGCAGAAATAGGATACATTTCAAAATTTTCATGGAAAAACTCTTGTAAATATATCTGATTTTGTAGTAATTTAATAAATTCAGAATCTTTTTCCTTTTTTAATAAATCAATCAAAAACAATAATTTCTTGCTATTATGAACCGTTACTCCATTCCACCCTTTTTCGTTTTCAGAAGTCATGCCTATATCTGTAATCACAAATTCGTCGTGTCTATACTCCGAATCCCAAAAAGCGAGATAGCCTGCCGCAATTATTTGCGACCACCTGTGTGCAGGATATGTTTTATCGGGGTGGTTAAATATCTCTTGTGGTGAGCCGTCCGTATCTAATATTACATTAAGAGTGCGCATCCAATAGTCGTACGGAGTTTCTCCGGGAATCTGCCTCTCCTCAAAGGGTGGCTGCATATCCTTGATGCCTCTTTCGCACTCTTGCACAGAAATGCTATGCTGACGGCAAAAATTGCGCCAATACTCTACTGAAGTTTTGTAAAATTGCTTTTCCTTCTGCAAGAAAGGCTCATTACCCAAACTGCGCAAGGTAGAAATCAGAATAAATTTTTTTACTAACCGCAACTCAGCCCTGTTCAACTCAATTTTATTTTCAGCTTTAAGCAACTTGTTAGCGAGAAGATTACCGAACTGCGATTCAAGTTTTAAGTTGAGATTCTTCTCCGTGTCGTCATCATAAAACCCTTTCTGCGAATATGCCTTATCGACATTTATATCTTCAGTAAGTTCTCCTGTATGAATATTATATAGACTGAGTTTATCACTGAATTTTTTCAGTATAAAGCGCGGCACGTAATGAGAATTAATCATAACTTTCTACTCAAAAATTAAATTACACAAATAGTATAACATATTTAATACACGATGTCGATACCTGGTAGATTATATTTTGAAGACAAAGCTATATAAGTGGGTTTCCCGCTTGATACGAGCGAACCATGCGAGGGCAGTCGAAGGTGGGATTTATCCCACCTTCCTTAACCTCGTAAGGTAGAATTAAGGACACTTTTTGGGCGGAGCGGAAATTGCTCCGCCCGTTTTGTGCCTCATTGCAGGTTGACCGCGCCTACAAACTTGTAAACAATACGGATCTGCCTTTTTGTGGTGCTTTTTCGGTGCAACGCATCGGAAGACGATGCACATTTTATTTTTGCTCCCACTTCGATACGATCGATAAACGCATTGAGGATCTCCGGCGTCAGTTCAGGTATCTCGGTGTATTTGTCTACAAGAAGCAAAAACCTGTTCAAGCCGTCGTCACGATCCTTTATTGCTTTCAATCCTGCATTCAGGTCGGCGATCCTCGTTTTAAGTTTTGCCTGCTCCGCTTCGTAATCTTTGGACAAAACGGCAAATCTGTCGTCGCTGATTTTTCCGCAGAGACTATCCTCATACAACCGCTTGATGATGCCGTCGATCTCCGCACACCGCCGCTCCGATCGACTCAGTTCGCTTTTTACGGCGTTCGATTTCTTGTTCATCTTTTGTTCCATCTCGCCGTAGTAAAGAGCAATGAACTCCTGCCGCCGTTCCCTGATACTCCTGCATACGCGCCGCAGATCGTTGAGCACGATCGTATATAACAGGTCATATGTGATGTGATGGCTTGTACAATCGTGGAACTTTGCCCGCCTGTAGCGCGAACAGACAAAAGCGTCACGCTGTGTCTGTTTGGTGTTATGGTGCAGATACATGCGATTGCCACAATCGGCGCAATACACAAGCCCATTAAAGACATTTACGCACGGGCTGCCTATTTTCTTGGGACGCCTTCTGCTTTCAAGCATCTTATGTACGATCGAAAAGGTTTCCCTGTCGATAATAGCCTCCTGCGTATTCTCAAAGATCACCCAGTTTTCTCGCGGAAGTCTTTCCTGATATTTCGTCTTGTACGACTTCTTCCTCGTCTTGAAATTGACCGTACACCCCGTATATGCCTCCTGCTTGAGAATACCTGCGACCGTCGCCATACTCCAAACATCGGGGACTTCACTCTTACTCCGAACGGGCATCCCTCGTCTTTTGAAATAGATGATCGGCGTCTCTATCCCGCGAGCCGTAAGGATATCGGCGATCTCCTTTGTCCCCGCGCCTTCAAGGTAGAGCCGATATATTTCCCGAACGACCAAAGCGGCCTCCTCATCAATGACCCATTTGGTCTTGTCCCGTTCGTCCTTCTTATAACCATAAGGCGGAACGGGGCTGACATGTTTACCCGACATTCCCTTTGCACGAAGCACGGCTTTGACCTTTTTGCTGGTATCTTTGGCGTACCACTCGTTGATAATGTTCCGAAAGGGCGTAAATTCATCGCCTTCCTGCTTACTGTCCACCATGTCGTTGACTGCAATAAAGCGAATCCCCTTCTGCTCAAACAATATCTCGGTATAGTACCCGACCATGATGTAGTTTCTTCCGAATCGCGACATATCCTTGACGATGACCGTCTTTACTTTACCGCTCTCAATATCACCGAGCATCCGCTGAAACGCGGGGCGATTAAAGTTAGTCCCCGAATACCCGTCATCCACATAGAACACCGGGTTCAAGAATGCGTGCGACTTTGCATAACTGTTGCTGTCTCCGACTAGGTCATCATCGCGAGAGAGACGACAGTAGAGCGCCGTTATTTCACCTCCGTAATTATAATTTTTTGTTTCAACTGTCTGCTTCATTTCAGATTCCATAAGAAATTCCTCCGTTAATCAGCAAACAGCAAGTTTTGCATTTGTTCATCTTCGAAATGCCGTCTCACCAGTCCGCTTATAACTTCAAAAGATGTGGTCTTTATATTTGGCATCTCTTCCGCGATAACGATAACTTCCGTTCCGCCAATCGTTTCTGTTTCAATTCTCTGCTTTCTCTCTTTCAATTCTCCTTATTTTTGTTTGTGCGGATATCGTGTTCCCTCTCCCGATATGGCTGCAATGTTCTCTCACCATTCCACAAAGCCCCTCTCCTTTATGAAATAATAAGTCCGCCGGGCCGTGCGGAGGCCTTGTTCAGGCTCACCCGCTTTGCCCCGACGGACGGTTCATGATATTCAGTTGTCCGTTTTCTTCCTTGACTTTTTCTTGCAGAACTTGATATCCTTCTTCGATCAGCTTTACCTTCGTAAGGCCGTGCGCTTTCAGGAAAGCGTTGATCTCGTCAAACAATTCCCGCGGAATCATCGTCCCGAAGTTCCCGCTTGCCTGCTTTCTTTTTTCTTTATTGCGTTCCTCATACCGCCTGCGGCTCTCTCTGCCCGGCGTATTTTCTTTCCGCTGCATAACGCCTCCGAAAATTGCGTATCGTATTAACACTAATTCTATCATACTCTGCCCGATAAGTCAAGCGCTCATATCAACTTTTATTCCTTGCCGTACTGATAACGGCTTACCTTATTTTCCCGTTCCTCGCGCTGCTTGCGCTCTTGTTCCATCTCGTCCTCGATCTCTTGCAGGCGGTTGATATAGTCGCGGCTCAGATATTCGCTTTCTTCCCCGAACGAGGACAGAAAGTTGCCGATGAGCTTGCCCACTTTATAGTGCGAGATGGCAAGCCTGCGCTTTAAGCCGTTGTCGTTGACCTTATGCCGAAATTTGCTCTCGTAGATCGCGGGCTTGATGCTCTTGACGGCGCGCAGTACGATATTTGCCTGCCGACGCTTGTAGTCCGCGCGGAGCTCGTCGATGACGGTGATGTTTTGCGGGTCGACCTTGTAATGGTCGATAAACTCCTTATTGAAGAGATCAGTCTTTATGATGTCTTTGGCGAAGGGCACAAAGATGTCGGTCTCATACTTTGCAAGCCGTTCATGAAAGGCTCTGTCCGCCTTCCGCGCCCGCCTGTCATAGAGCAAGATCTTTTTCACCGTTTCATCCACCTGTTTGCGGTATGGCTCCATATCCCGCTTGCCGTAGAAGAAGCTCGCGTCCTTCGGAATTTTCTTGGCAAGGTCAACAAGCGCCTTGCGCACCTCGTTTTCGCTGACGAGACTTTTCGGAAATGTTATTTTCTTCAACTCTCGCAGCGCCTCGTCCCGCGTCATGTAGAGCCGCTCCTCGTGTCCGCAGACATAGCTGTTTAAGCGGACGTGCATACGGTCGAGGACGGGTTTGGAGATCTTCCCCTTGTGCCTGTATTCGAGCTCCTTCTTCCGATACTTGCACTTCGGTGCTTTCTCGGCAAACCAGAAGTGAATATGCAGATGATGGGGCTTGTCCTTGTGCAGCGAACAGATCAAATCTATATTCTTGGGATCGAGCCCCATATCCCGAAAGAACTCCCCGAAGGTGCGCTTTACAAGCCGCATACACTTTTCGGGCGTGTCGATCTTATAACTCATCTCTTCGTTGAGCGAGATAAAGCCGTGCCACAGCATTTTGTTTGCCTTCGCTCGTTCCTGTATCACTTTGAGTTTGTGTTGTGAGATAAAGCCGTCGCCGTTGAATATGCCCGTACTCTTTTCGAAGTACGAGATCATGTCGCGCATATCCGATTTAGAATTTTCTCCGTTCAGCTTCCTGTCCGAAGTCATGTACTTGTAGATATTGTTTCCGCCGTCCGACATTTCGTAGTACGGCCGCTCGCGCTCGAACTTCTTGCGCTCTTCCGCCGTGGCGTTGCTTTTCAGCTTCCACGGCGTATATGTAATGTTGAATATGATCGGTTGATTGCTTATTGTCTTTCCTCCTTTCCCGTTTGATTTTTATGCTGATTTATTTTCTATTTGCCGCAGGCAAACCGAACGCAGGTTTCCTGCTTCGGAAAGCAAAAACGCAGCATGGTACACAGAACTGCGTTTTTCTTATCCTGCTACAGGTTGTCCTTCAAATCATCCCACTTTGCCACACGGTTTGCTTGACTTGTTTGCCCGTATTTCTGTTCGTACATCTTTGCCAAGTAATAGATATTCCGCTCTTTTCGAAGTTCCTCATCCGTCTCAAACTTTAATGCAACGTCGCTCCAATCGAGAGCGCTCTCGTATGCCTGCCCCGTGCCGAACAGATTGCCCTGTATATCGGGATATGCCGCGCGGAAGTCCTCATACGTCAGCATTTTCTGCGGCTCATCTTCTTCCGTTCCCTGTGGCGCGGGCACGCTTGTTTCCGTCATGGGCGGTGCGTTTGCGTTCTTCTCCCGCGTTCCACCCATGCGGCCGCTCGCCGTTCGCTTTTTGGACAAGTCCATCTTCCTTTTGCACAGATTAAAGTATCCCTGTATCGTCCTGTCCGCAAACTTTGGTTCTTCGTTTCCGAACATATACGCGCAGACCGCCTTTACAAAGATGCCGCGTTTGCGCACATTCAGCAGCTTCATCGCATTGTAGTAGGTCGCGTAAAAGGTGAAGTGCCGCGATTGAAGGTTGTACCTTTTCGGCTTCTTTCCAGCGCGTTCCGTCTCCTTGACCTCTTTCAAGATGTCCGCAATGTTGCTCCAATAGAAGTGTTCTTTGTCCGTCATCTCGCCGTCAGGCTCTCTGTCCTCGAACTCATACGCGCAGATATTGCTTGCAAGTTTGCCCGCGCTTACGTCGTCCGTGCCTTGCAGAATGTCTGCATACAATTCGTAAAACGTAAATTGCTCCAATTCGTTTCCTCCTTATTTTGTATAGAATAAGCCCGACCGTTGCTTGCGGTCGGGCTGCTTCCTATTACGTTGATTAGAGGCGTGCAACAGTTGGGATACTATGGTGCAACCATTACGGCTTTTGGGGCTGCGTTTTAGCCGTTTTCTGCCTGTTTTGACTACTTTTTCGGGAATTGTGTGGCACTTTCATACCACTTGCGCGTCACTTCATTCTCATTTTTCGGTGGATTTTTGTAAATTTTCTGCCGTATAACGTGTATTCTCCGTTCTCGTCTTCCACGACTTGCAAAGCCGTGCCGTCGTACAGCTCCCATAAGAATTCCGAGAAGATGGGATGATTTATGAGCGCCGCATAGACGCGCCAGTCCGCCGCGCTGTTTTTTTCGTAGTGACGAAGGACGAGGATCAACACGTTTTCGTTCGTCAACCATTTGGAAACTTGCTTATCGCGCTCTTTTTTTATATCCGCGATCTGCGCATACAGCACTTTCCGTTCCTGCTCGTCCGCCGTTCGTATCGCCTGATACAGGCGATTGACCGCAGCCTTGCTCTCGTCGATAATGGCGACGATCTTATTCTTATGCCTGTATTCGGTGGCGTTGCCCGAACTTATGTTATACGATAAGTTTGACGAGATCGGGCGGTACACCTCATATTGTTCTCTTCCCTTGCGGAAGTGGAGTTTCTTCACCCGCGCATAGAGATAGTCCATCGCCGTGGGGTAAAAGGCGTATTGCTTGGTCTTGCGCTCGTCGATCTCGGCAAAGAACTGCGGCGAAGGGCGGGCGTACTTCTTGCGAAGAGCCGTCAGCTCCTTGCTCACACGAATGTCCTCAAAGGTGCGTTTCGCCTTGTCTATTTCCAACCCCGAAAGCACCGCGAGCTTGCAGATGTCTGAATAAATCGCAAGTATGTTTTCCTCATCTGCGCCCTTATAAATCTCATCCCACAGAATGCTGTTGAGCTTTTGCGAGAGGTTGACGATCTCGCCGATCTTATTGACGCTTGTATCGTGGTCGAGCTCGGCAAGCGTCTGCTCCGTCTTTGCTTCCGCTTGGATATTGCACACGGGGACTTTGAAGAAGTCCTTATATCGTTCGGCGGCGTTTACCAAGAGCGCGTCGTCCGTTATAAGCATGGTATCCGAATCGTAGTCGCAACCGTTCAATCGCTGCTGGAGATTTTCGCCGATGGCATTGACGCAGACGATGTTTTCGCCCAAATCAAAGTAGCTCCATACCCCGCCGCCGAGAGTATTTTCCACGCAGTACAAGTTGCCCATCGTGATATGCGGCGAGCGCGCGCAGAGCAGTTTTGCGCCGTCAGCAAAGCGTTCGCTGCGAACCTGTCCGGGCTTTAACTCGGGGATCATCTCCTCGCCTGCGAGATATTTCAATAGCTCGGGGCCGTTACCGAAGAGGGTAGCGTTGGTGCCGTTCAGAAGGATATGTCCGCACTTCAACCGCTCTTTCAAACTGCGCACGACGTCAGAGCGGAAGTTGGCATAGAGCGATGTTTCATCAAAATACGGGTAATTATGCAGAAGCGTGAAGATGACGTCTGCGCGCTCCGCAAGCCCGTCCTGTTGCTCTTCTTCGCCGTCTTTCTCGCGGGCGAATGCGTCCGTAAAGTGATAGCGCATGAAGTCGGTATCCTTCCGCAAAAGGGCGATATAGTCGATGCTCAGCTGCAAAAGAGTACGCACTTCCTCTTCCGTGAGCGGGAGCGTATTCAGAAGTTGATAGCTCGACTGCACCATCTTTCCGTGGAAGAAGCGCGTAGGTTGATCCCACTTGACGACGCCGAACGTGCCGTCCGTATGCGCCGCCCATTGTTTTATGTTCTTCTCCGAAAGCCCGCCCACGAATTTGAGATATTTCAGACTGTTGGGCGTCGTAACCATCACGATTTGGGCTATATCTTCCGCAAGCGTGACAAAACCGCGCACTTTCAGATCGCTTAGAGTGATATGTTTATCCGCAAACCATTTCTGTAATTTTGTGCGGAAAGCGCACGATTTGAAGAACTTGTTGCGGAGCAAAAGCATATGCTTGTCCGCATAGTTTCCCGCAAACAAGCTCTCGTCCAAAAGGCTTTCTCCGTCCCAGATGTCGTTCGTGATCTGAGCTTGCTTCTGCTCGGCGCAGAGGCTGCCGTCTTTGATCTCCACCGATACGACCTCTTCCGTGAATGTGCTTTTGTAATCGGGCACAAAGAGGATGCCCTCGAGCGGGATCTCCACCGTGCCTTTGACGGAGGAAAGGGAAAGTGCCTTATACGATTCCCACGAGGCAAGGTCTTTCTGTTCTTTCAAGCCGCAGTCGCTCCACTTGTTCATGGCGCGGAAGAGGCGTTCGTCGATAAACAGGCATCTGCCTTCGCGCGAGCTGCCCGCGCTGCGCTTGTATCTTACATAATGCACGCCGTTCACGCAAAAGCCGTTCGTGTAAAAATGCTCGCGCAGAGCTTTGAGGTTGACGGGCTTGCCGCCTTCGGACTTAAATATATAATTGAACTTGACGTTGACGACGGCAAGGGTGTAGGCGTTGCCGTACTTATCCGCAAAGGAGAATTTCTTGCGGCAGACGCGCGTGTATGTCTTTTCCAGCGCCGCGCTGTCCAAAGAGTTGTCCAGGAACACCTTGAACAGCCGAAAACAGGCGTCGCTACTTCTTTCGGGCAGCTGAACCCCGACCGCGGCGCCGTTTTCCATTTCAGCCTTATAAATATCCGCCGCCTCGACGGACAAAATGCGATATCCATTTTGCATGGGTATAGTATAACATAAACGAAGTAGTTAAATCAATCCGCCGTTGATAAATATATCCATAAGGCAACAAAAGTAAAAACCGCCGCCGACACTATACGAATCGGCAGTGGCCTTTACTTTACTTCATTACCCGATCTAACAGCGCTTGATAACTGTTAATGAAGTCATAGACGACATTGCCGCTACTGATTGCTTTGAAATGTTCCCGCGCACAGTGGATCTTTGCTTTTTCGATGTCACGAAGTTCCATAGAACGCAGAGAGCCTTTCGTTTCAGCGACAAAATAGATATGCTTTACCGTCCCCTCGTAAAATGCGATTGCCCAATCGGGATTGTAGCGTCCGACGGGAGTTGCAATATAAAAGCTGTCGGGGAGCTTCACATACACGGCAACGCTCGTATTCGTATCCAAATCTGCGGCAAAATTGCGTTCGTTTGTAGAATCATAGAGAATATGGTCATACAAGTGCCGCTGCGCCTTCATCGCGTTCACGTCCAGCCGACCTTTGATCGCAGGCTCGGTAAAAATATCCGTGCTGTATCGCTCGTCCAGCATATTATAGGCGATATGCTGCACGATCGCCGTTGCCTTTTCGTCGTTGATCAACCCCGACGCCTTGATGATAAACTCTTCGGGATTGTATGCGAACTGGTCAAATACGGTCTTGTCGATGCCGACTAAAATATCCACAACCGCTTTCCGCGTCAGCCCCGTTTCGCTTACGATTTTTCCGACAAGATCGTACTTCACACTGTTGTTTGTACGGATGCGCCTGCCGCTGTCATAAGTAGAAGATTTTTTCTTTGAGAAAGCGTTGCCCTCTTTGAGCTCGTCCTTCGATTTGATCTCATCTATCTCGCCCGTTTCGACTTTGAAAAAGACCTTCGGCACATGAAGTTTTGTATTGAGCGCGTCGATGGATTTTTTGATAAGTTCATCAGTGTCGAAATCAACCACATATACCGACTTCGGGCTGATACGCTTCCACAAAGCCTTAAATTCGGGCATCGCCAATTTTTCGGGATCGACCTGTAATTCCACGTTCTTATCACGAGAGTTTTCCGGCTTCATGGCGTTGGCGTCATAGACGGTATCCAAGATCTTGATGACGGCATCCCGGCTATCGGCAACTTCTTCGGCGACTTTGATCTCGCCGTTTGCCTTATCGCCATAGTATTTGTCCGTCAAAGCACCTTTTCTATCGATATACCCGTTGACGATCAAGTCATAATAAATCGCCTGAGCCATATCGGCGTCAACGACCTGCTCATTACCTTTGATGTCCGTAATGAGCTTTCCTTTGAATAGGTCTGCCGTAACGGCTACAGGGCGCCCTGCAACGGCGTCTGCCAATTCCTCCTGCAGGCCTCTTGCAAAGCTATCGTAACTTTCACTGGCGATGACCGTAAGGACATTGACGGTATGCACGTCGCTTCCGAGCGCGTTGACGTCCATGCGCTCGCCGTCCTGATTGACGCAAAGGCGCAAACCCCGCCCGACTTCCTGCCGCTTGCGCACTTCGCTGCTGCTTTGCTTCAGCGTGCAGATCTGGAACACGTTCGGGTTATCCCAGCCCTCCCGCAGGGCGGAGTGCGAAAAGATAAACCGCACGGGCGACCGCTTCGGGTCGCGGTCTAAAAGCAGTTCCTTATTCCGCATAATGAGGTCATACGCGTCGGAATCATCGGAGGTTTTTTCCTTTTTGTCGATCTTGCCGTCCGTCATTTTGCCTTTCTTATCGATGGAGAAATAGCCTGCGTGCGTCTCATGCGCGGAGATGGCGTCAAGATATTTGACGTATTCTTCATCGCCGAATTCCAGCTGTAAATTGCCGACAACATCGGCATATTCTTCCTCGAACATATCGGCATAGATACCATTATAAGGATTGCCCGCCTCGTCGTATTGCTTGTACTTTGCAACTTCGTCGATGAAGAACAAGCTCAGGCTTTAATGCCCTTATGGAAGAGCTGACGCTCGCGCTCGATATGGGAAAGGATGGTCTCGCGGATCTGAATGCGACGCAGCTGCTCCTCGCTGACTTTGCCGATGACGTCGCCCGCATAGATCTTGATCCCGTTCAAAAATTCTACCGAGTTGTCACGCCCGTCGATAAACTTGACGACAAAACCGTTCCTATACTCATCTAAATAGCCGGAGTTGTCGTAAAGATTGAACCCGATGCCGACCCTCATCGTCTTTTTGCGGATCCCCGTTGCACCCTTGTAATCAAATTGCAGCGTTGCCGTCGGGTCTGCTTTGGAAAGATTGATGCCCTCTAAATAGACATAACTTTCGGTCGCCGTGCTGCCCGATTCGGAGATGCCCTTGACGGCGATCTTCTTCACCAGCCGCTTGTTGTACGCCTCCATCGCGTCCAGCCGATAGACCATATTGTAAATGCTGTCCGCCTTGTGTGTGGCGGAATAGCGCAGCGTTAAAAGCGGACAAAACTCTTTCAGCCGTTCCTTTGTCTGTGCTCCTTCGACCGACTGCGGCTCGTCAATGATCAAGATCGGGTTTGTTTTTGCGATAATGTCAATGGGGCGGCGGGAGCGGAACTCGTCCAGCTTCATATAAATGCGGCGGGCGTCTTTCCCTTTGGCGTTGAACGCCTGCGAATTGATGATCATTACATTGATGGAACTATCCGAGGCAAAGCGGTCGATCTCGGTCAGCTGCGAGGAATTATAGATAAAGAAGCGGATCTTCTTCCCGTATTCCTCGGCAAAATGCTCCTGCGTTACCTGAAAGGATTTATACACGCCCTCGCGGATGGCGATGCTCGGCACGACCACGATGAACTTGCTCCAGCCGTAATGCTTGTTCAGCTCGTACATGGTCTTGATGTAGGTGTACGTCTTACCGACGCCCGTCTCCATCTCGATGGTCAGATTGTAATGCCCTTCCAGCTTTTCGGAGGGCTTGATCTGATTTGCCCGCTGTACCTTTTGCAGATGTTCCAAAATGATTTTGTCGGAAAGTTCCGGCACGATACGCTCGTTGCGCCAGCCTGTAAAATCTTCTTCATCCGTAACAGACTGCTGATAGCCGGTGCCCCTGTCCATAAGGTAGGTGGGCGTAAGGTATGGCTGCCCCGCAAACACGTCTACCACGGCTTTGGCGGCGTCTGCCTGGAATTTTTGGTGCTTGAATTGAAGTTTTAACATATCGCCGCCCCTCAAATCACCCTGACACGCTTGGAAATGTCGTCCGCGTCCTCCGGCATGTACAGCTTGAAGATCTCGAACACATTGATTTTGGAAGGGCTGTCGGCAAATCCGCTGTCACGGAAGACGGCGCGCAACGGCTTGCGCTTGGCGATTTCCCTTATGACGCTTTCTGGAATGTTGTTATCGAAGCAGGCGATGAGGTCGCCGTCGTTATAGGTATGTACGGTACAGCCATCGATTTGTTCCGAAGTATAGGGCATGGAGAGCGGCAAGCCCCAGTCGATCAGGCAGCCGAACAATAGATCTAAATCGGTGCGGTCGTCCTTGATGTTGGAGACCATATCCAATAAATCTGCCTGCTTGTAATCGTCCGCGGCATAGTAGACGTCCTTCATATTGCTTTCGGCAAGCTTCAAAACGCGGAAACCGATGTCGAGGTTTTGCGCCGCCAACCCGTTTTCCGCCTTGATTTTTTCGCCCGCGCGGCGGATGCGCTCTTTGCCGATCTCACAGATATTTTTGTAGCCCGCTTTATAGGCTTCGCTCTGTTCGTCGCACGGCTCGGGCAGCTGCACCATGATGAATTTGCGGTGTCCGCCGTCTTCGGCATTGAGTTGCATGACAGCGTGGGCGGTAGTTGCGGACCCGGAAAAGAAGTCAAGGATGAAAAAATCCTTATCATCATAATAATGTATCAAATATTTTAATAAGCTAACAGGTTTTGGATATGAAAACACCTTCGTTTCAAAGAGTTGCGCAAATTCTGCATTAGATGATAAAATATCTCCTACAAGCGATTTAGGAATAATTTTAGTTGGGCTCATAATACTGTCGCCAGCTTTTTTAGTATATGGAACAAACCCATCACCCTTTATAATTATTTCAGTACCATCACTAATTTCTCTTTCTAAATTTTCTTGCCCCCATATCATACGTCCCTTTAACCTGAATCCATTTTCAATAATCCCGTCTTTAACAATCACATCATCAAGTAATTCATAGGAATCCCTCACCCCTTTTTTATATGTACCATTCTGTAAAAATGTCTTCACCGTATTCGCAGGGAATCTTAGAACACTTTCTCTCATTGAAGCCTTTGTTAAAGAAGGAAGGCCTTCTTTTTGCTTAATCTCGCCAATTAAACGCTTAATCTTATTTATATCTTTTGCTAAACACATTACATATTCAGCATTGCGACGCATTATTTTTGAACTATTGTCAGGTCTAAAAGTGCTTTCCCATATATATGTTTCAATAAAATTGGATGACCCAAATATTTCCAATGCCATTTCTTTAAGATTGTGGACCTCATGTTCACCAATAGATATAAAAGCAAGGCCATCATCTGAAAGTAAGTTCCTCGCCAACATTAGTCGAGAATACATCATGCTGCACCAGTCGGAATGGAAACGACCATTTGAATCGGTATTTTTAAACAGACGATTTTCGTCCTCGTCATACATGCCCATCTGCTCGTTTTCCTCTTGCTGTGAACGCATGAAGTCGTCGGCATAGATAAAGTCGTTACCCGTATTGTATGGCGGGTCGATATAAATCATTTTTACCTTGCCGAGATAACTCTCTTGTAACAATTTGAGAACTTCCAAATTGTCGCCCTCGATATACAAATTTTCGGTTATGTCCCAATCTTTGCTCTCTTCGGGACAAGGGCGCAGCGTCTTGCGGATGGGCTTGTTTGCCTCTACAACGGAAGCCTTTTTGCCTACCCAAGTGAACTCGTAACACTCGTCGCCGTCCACCACGTCGGGGGACAGCATCTGTTTGAGCATTTCAAAATTGATCCCGCGTTTGATTTTGCCGCTCTCGTCCCGCATCTCGGTCACGCAGTTCGGGAACAATTCCGCGATTTTTTCAATATTCTCCGCCGTCATATCCGACGTTTCAAATTTCATTTTGTTCATTCTGTATTTCCTCCTCACTTATAGCCGTAAAAATATTACCTGATAGGAACTGTTCATCTGTACCCATAGAAATAAAAAATAAATCTTTTTGATTATATAAATGCACAACATGCGTATTAAGCAAATTCATAATTAGGTTGACCCAAGTATTTATCTCTTTGTCTGCTTCTTGATATGTGGAATTCATATTTTTATCATCTTTAAAGGCAGAATCTTCGTGCAAAATTTTACCACATTTTTTATAAATAATTATAAGTTGCTCTTTCGTAAGATAGGGCAATGATTTATCATCCCATCTAAATTTATCATCATGGGGAATATCGATTGGGTGAGGATAAAAATCGGGGTGAATACGTTCAATATCTTGCAAAATCAATCGCGCATTCCACATATCTTCAATCTTATTTAACTTTTCTCGATAAACATCAACATCAGATATAAGTGCGGAAAGCGCTATCAATTCCAATATTTTCCTAATCTGTAAAGCACAAAATTCGATGTTTGTACTCATATATGTTGTGTGACATTTATTTGTTCTAATATCTTTTATTGCTTTAATTCTCCATTTTACAATTTGCATATTTCGCAAATAACGTCTCAAAAGCTGCGTTTGCCTATCAAGAACTTCACTCATATCGTATTTAACTCCTTTCTTAACTTCTTCAACTCCGTATTCAGTTCCATCTTGCGGTTGAGCTGTTTTTCCTTGCACATGGCGTTTTCCAATGCGGCAATCTGCTTTTCAAGCCGCCGCCGTTCTTCGTCGCGCGCGACGGACTCTTTCAGACTCTCATTTGGAGCCGCCTGCAAGCGTTCGCCTGCGATCTGACGGACAAGGCTTTCATACACGGCGTCCATGTTCAGCCCGCTGATTGTAAATTGCAGCTCGTTTTCGGATACCCATTCGGTGTGATAATATCGATTGACCTTAAAGGTGTGTCCGCCCGCAGTGGCTTCCTTATAGCCGATCCATGCCTGCGCCTTGCCTTCATAGGTCAAAACAAACAGAATATGATACGGAATCGCCTTGTCTATCTGCCGCAAAACTGCCTCGTCGAGCTGCGGCACGTTGAGCTTTACTTCAAAGACTTCGATCTCCGTTACGGCGTCGCCCGCCGCCAGATTCAACGTCGCCGCCGCCAGCTTATTGCGCCAATAGATGATGCGGATCTGCTCCACAAAAATGCGCTTGACTGCGGGAGACACCTCAATATTTTCGTAAAACTTCTGCTTGGGAATACGCTTATTAAATTCGGTCGATACGGGGAAACCAAACATTGCGCCCTCCTTACTTCACCACCAAAAAGCAGATCAGCTCAAAGTCGTCCAGCCCCGATACCGCCGATAAAAGCGCGCTCGTGCCGCCGGTTTTGAACAGACTGTCGATGTCGCTCTCTTCCTTTACGTCAATAACGGAATTGATGGCTTCGGAAAGCAGTTCAGAAACCGCGCCCATATTGCGCCCGTCGTCCGTTTCCTCGTTGAATGCTCGGCAAAGCTCCATCACCGGCTCGCTTTTGCCGCGGCACAAAAGGCGCATGGTATCCAGCAGCTTTTTGGGGTTGAGATAATCGCAGACAATCTCGCCGTCCTCGCCGATATAGACCATATAGAAGGGATGGATGCGGTTGCGGTCGTCGATGTTGACGCTGTCGTTGATGTTGCGAAGAACGAAGATGACGCCTGCGGGCGCGTCTTCCGTTTGCCCGACGACGGTATGCAGACCTTTTGGCGCCGTTTCGATATCGCCGTGCTGCTTCATGTATTCCAAAAGGTCGAGGCGGAACTCGTTCAGCCCCAGATCCATGATGGAGATGCCATTCGTCATATCCTCGATATCGACGACTTCTTCCTGCAAACGCTTGAGCTGCGCTCTGCGGTATTCGAGGTCGCCCTTTTCTTCGGCATTGATGAGGTCGTCATCGCCCGTGGCGGTCAAAACGGATATCTTCATGCGGGTCTCGACGCGGCTCTTTAAGTTGATATACTCGTCGAGGTCCATATCCGGCCAAAAGTTGACGAGCTGTATGTACTCGTTTTTGCTGCCGATTCGATCGATACGCCCGAACCGCTGAATGATTCGGACGGGATTCCAATGGATGTCGTAATTTACGCAATAGTCGCAATCCTGCAAGTTCTGACCTTCGGAAATACAGTCGGTGGCAATGAGAATATCGATCTCCGCCGAGCTCCCCGGCAGCAGGATATCTTTGCCTTTGGAGATCGGCGAAAAGCAGGTAAGCACAGTATTTAGGTCGGCGCGAAGTTTCGGGATGGTCGTCTTGCCATCTACAACACCGGTAACTTCCGCAGTATTTAAGCCGAATTTTTCCTTTGCATATTTACTTACGTTTTCGTAAAGGTAATCGGCGGTATCGGAAAACGCCGTAAAGATGAGAAATTTACGGTTGCCCGGATTGATGGGATGTTCGATTTTCTTTCGGATCAGGTCGAACAAGGTTTGCAACTTTGTGTCATGCTCCGGCGTAATGTCGGCGATCATAAGGGAAAGCAACTCCAGATTTTCGGCATCCTTTTCCAGTTCTCGCTTCCACGATACATAATCCATGTCGGCAAGGTCGATTTTGACCTTTTTGCCCACCGAAAAGAGGTCTGTATTCTGATCGTCGTAATCAAAGTCCTCGTCATCCGAAATCTCGGTCAAGTTGAGGACGCAGCCGCCCGATTGATAGTTATTGATCGTTTGGATCGTGCCGTCGATCAGCGTTCGGATGCGGTCGACCGTCAGGCGGAACGAATAGACGGAGCTTTCTAATCGCTTCAAAAGGTTGATGCTCATCAAGCGGCGGATACCTTCTTCACGCCCCTGCTGCGTAAGGCTCGTCCCCTTATGGTGCGTCAAGTCGAGGTACTTTGCGAGCTTTGACGGCATAATGTAGTTGGACGGCGTGTAGATGGAGAGGTTGAGCGACATGAGAAGCGAATAGATATCGTTGTAATTGATCGCATCGCTCAAATCGGTCAGACGCGGCCGCAGAGAGAGCGGCGGCAACCGCTCGGGGAACTTGCCGATGTCGGACGTGTTATAATATTTTTCAATGTGCTTTCTAGAACGGGCGATCGTTACGCTGTCCAACAGCTCAAAAAAGTCAAAATCCAACGTCCGCAAGAGGGCGTCCGTCGTGCGTTTCTCGGCAGGAAGGCGGCTCCATACGTTAAATGCCTTCTGTGTCTGACGAAAAATTTCATCGATGCTCTTTGTCGTATCGAGCTTTTTATTGATCTGTTCGGAATCCCCCTCATAGGCAAGGGCGAGCTGATTTTTAAGGTCGATAAATTTGTTGTTGACAGGCGTTGCGGAAAGCATCAAAACTTTTGTCCTGACGCCTGCGCGGATGACTTTATTCAGCAGCTTTAAGTAGCGGTTTTCCTTCGCGTCCTCGCCTGAAACTTCTCCGCCGTTGCGGAAGTTATGGCTTTCGTCGATGACGACGAGGTCGTAATTGCCCCAATTCAAGCGGTCAAGGTCGATGCCGTTCGATTGACCATAACTGCGCGAAAGGTCGGTATGATACAGCACATCGTAGCGCAGCCTGTCCTCCGCAATGGGATTGTTGATATAATTGCCCTTATAGGTATTCCAGTTTTCGGATAGTTTTTTCGGGCAAAGGACAAGAACTGATTTATTGCGGTTTTCGTAATACTTAATGACGGCAAGCGCTGTGAACGTTTTGCCGAGGCCGACGCTGTCCGCAAGGATACAGCCGTTAAACTTTTCCAGCTTGCTGATGATAGCAAGTACGGCATCGCGCTGGAAGTTATATAACATCCCCCAAATTTTACTTTCCTTAAAGCCTGTCGCCTCGTTTGGAAGCTCGTCCTCGGAAATGTCGTCCAAGAACTCATGAAAAATATTATAAAGGGCGAAAAAGTAGATATACTCCGGCGCATTTTCGCGGTATGCGGCGGTGATATTTTCGATAACGACATCCGTGACTTCCTGAAACTTCTTCTTGTCGTTCCAAAGCTGTTCAAAGAGCTTGATGAAGTATTGCGCGTTTTCAAAGCTTTCCGTCTTTTGCACCGGATAGTAAGCGTTGTTCCCGCGTTCGCAACCGAGGTCGACCGTTGTAAAGCCGTTGATAGGCATATAGGTGCTTTCATCCACCGTCATAAAGCCCATCATCTGTTCTTGCGTCACGTTCGACTTAAACGTCACTTTTCTTCTGATCCAATCGGCACATTCCTTTGCAATCGCCTTTTGCGTCAGTTCGTTTCGGAGCTTTACTTCAAATTCCGTACCGTACAGGCTGCGCTCCCTTGAAATGCGCGGAATATAAAACTCGCGCTGCGCTTTGGAGGCTTTTTCAGCGACAAAAGTCGGCGATGTAAAGATAAATCGCAACTCATCTATACTTTCCAGCTGCTTTTTAAGCTCCTGATAGGCATAGATCGAAAAACAAGCTGCGGCAATGGAAAGTTTGCTTCCTTTATGGATGCCCGCCTGCAAATCGCTTTTAACGGTATTGTTGATATTGTCAATGATTTTCATCTTCTTTCCTTTGCGGATGAAAAGTAGACGAAGTACAACAAACACGCAGTTTTTGCTTATGTGCGATAAAGAAGTAATAGAAGTGTAAAAAA
>UMIY01034952.1_pt1 | contig 40958 bp, 63 predicted proteins | sample 1965921 | NCBI WGS metagenome assembly UMIY01 (sample SAMEA4836134, study PRJEB28245) | human gut metagenome | biome: gut microbiome; material: fecal sample | place: Denmark | collected 2008
ATTGATCACAACCGGCATGTGATTTCCCCGGAGGCCATCGAACCTATCCAGAAACTGAAGACCCAGTATCTGGGCAGCCGCAATCCAAGGCTTCACACAGACGAAGTGCTGATCGCCCTGTCTGTCAGCGCCGCCACAGATCCGGTGGCACAGAAAGCCCTGGATCAGATCCCAAATCTGAAAGGCTGCCAGGCCCATACTTCTGTCATGGTGGGATCTGTAGACCTGAAGCAGTTCAAAAAGCTGTCCATACAAGCTACTTTTGAACCAAAATATGAGAAAAATTCTGTATTCTGATAAATCAGTAAATCAGTTGGGGACGTGTTCTTTTTTAAAAAAGAACACGTCCCCAACTATTTCCCAATTATTTCCTGGAAAAAATATGCTTGATAAATACATACATCACGATCACAAAGGCGATAAGATAACCAAAGGCTCCCAGCGCCGGGATCCCCATGATCTTGGGCTTCATGTCCGTGGTGCAGATGATGCTGGAACTGATCAGCAGAGCCATCACCCACAGGCCCATCACAATATTGCGGACCAGACGCCTGAGAAGCTGGCTTAAGTCCCCGGACGCATGAAGATCCATATTGATCCGTGTCTGGCCCTTCAGGCTCCCCTGAAGGAACTCCGCCATCAGGGAAGGAATGTCCACCGCTCTGTGAAGAGAACGATACAGGGCCTTTCCACCCTTTTTGAATTCTGCCTTCCAGTCCAGTTTCTGGATGAAATCCGCCTTGATCCTGGCCGCCGCGATCTCTGTCATATTGATCTCTGGCGTGATCTCCGCCAGAACTCCCTCCATGTGGGTAAGGCCTCTGGCCAGCATAGTAAGGCCGTGAGGCATGGAGATCCGGTTCTCTTTCATCACATCCATCAGATCCTGCATCACTTCGCCGATATCAATGGTCCCCATATCCGCGCTTCCATACTTGGACATAAGATCACTGATGTCCTGATAAAGCCGGTTCCGGTCCGGTTTCCCCCGGAAATCTCCCAGGGCCAGCACCGCCTCCTGGATCAGGCCTATGTCTCCGGAGGCCACGCCCCGGATCACCTCTCCGATCAACTCCTGGTCCCGTTCCGTCAGCCGTCCCATCATACCCATATCCAGCCAGACGATCTTGCCGCCCCGGATCCGAACATTTCCCGGATGGGGATCTGCGTGGAAGAACCCGTCCTCCATCACCTGCTTGATATAGTTGTCTACATATTTCCTGCCGATCTCCTTTAAGTCGTATCCATTTTCCAGAAGATCCTCCCTGGCATTGATGGGAAATCCTTCCACATATTCCATCACCAGCACATGAGTGGTGGTGTGTTCCCTGTAGAGCTTCGGCGTCTCCACGAAGACCACATCCTGGTTCTTCCTGGCAAACTCCTCCGCATTGGCCGCCTCAGTAAGAAAATTCATCTCCTCCTGGGTGGTCATCCACAGTTCGTCCAGCACCATGTCAAGATCCACAAGCCCCCGCAGGGTAGTGACCGGCAGGAGTTTGGCCGCCTTGTGCAGAAGGCCGATGTCCCTTGCCATCACTTCATAGATCCCTTTACGCTGGACCTTCACCACCACCTGCTCCCCCGACTGGAGAATGGCCCGATGGACCTGAGCGATAGACGCAGAGCCGATGGGAGTCTCCTCGATCTCCTGGAACACTTCCGTCCAGGGATACCCGTAGGACTCCTGGATCACCTCCGCCACTTCCGCAAACGGCATGGGCGCCACTTCCGAGTGGAGGCGCATCAGTTCGTCGCAGTACCGTTTGGGCAGGATGTCCGAATGCATGGACATGATCTGACCCAGCTTGATATAGGTGGGTCCCAGATCCTCCAGGATCATCCGCAGCTTCTCCGGACTTACGCCCCGGGTGATCTCGTGCTTGTGGAGCACCGCCGTCATCTCCCGCAGTCTGGAACTGTAGGTTTTATTTTCTTCTTTGTCTTTACTCATTCAAATCTCCGGATCCCGCTTCCGGCTCCGGCGCCTCCTGTTCTTCCATCTTCCGGAGCTGAGCCTTCAACTGATCCAGCTGCTCCGGCGTCATCTTCTCCAGAAGTTCGCCAAGCTCTTCAGGAGAAGAGGGCTTCACAGACACATTTACCTTGTCTTTTACCGTCTCCTTCAGATTGTGCTTCAGCTCCTGGTTGAGGGCTTTTCCCTGCTCAACGGTCAGTTCGCCCTTTTTCACCAGCTCGTCCAGGATCTCTTTTGATTTCTCTGAAGTCACTGCGATGGTCCCCACGCCTGCAAGTAAGATTTTTTTGATTCCGTCTCCTAAATTTTCCATATTCTTAAACTCCTTTCCGGTATTTTTTTACAGATTTTATATAAGCCCGAACACAGCCAGAAGTTTAGGCCCGAAGATGATCACTCCGATCACCGCGGCTGCGATCGCCGCGATCAGCACCGCGCCGGCAGCGGTATCCTTCGCCTTCTTGGCCAGCGGATGGTAATCCTCGCTTGCCAGGTCCACCACCGCCTCCACCGCCGTGTTGACCAGTTCAAGCCCCAGGATCAGGCCAAACAGGATCAGGCAGATACACCACTCTGTCTTCGAAAGTCCCAGCCAGATCCCCGCCAGCACCACCAGCACTGTGGCCGCGCAATGGATCTGCATATTGCGCTCCCTTCGGATACATGTAAAAATTCCCTCAAAGGCGTAGCCAAAACTTTTATACAGAGGATTCTTCTTCTCTTTCATCTGATCCCATCTCCCTGCGCCCGGATGGCCGGGCCATTCCTTTGTCTGTCTCTATTGTAGCAAATTCCCGGCCCGAGAACCACCCCTTTTCACAGATTCCCCTGCCCTGAATATACTATCCTTAGCAGTTTCCTTGCGCAAAAGGAGGATTTTATGAAAAAGCGATTTACCGCCCTTTTACTTGTCGCTCTTATGCTGAGCGCCGCTGTGTGCGCCTGCGCTTCCAAAGAAGAAGACGCTGCGGGAGAAAACCTTCCGGAAAAAACGAAAGTGGTCCTCAACGAGGTGGCTCACTCCATCTTCTATGCGCCCATGTATGTGGCTATCGAAGAAGGATATTTCCAGGAAGAAGGCATCGACCTGGAACTGGTGACCGGATTTGGGGTTGACATGATAGGCAGAGACAGGGCCAGGGGCGTTAAATAGCAATTACATCGTTGAGGAGGGCAGTAATAGTAATGGTCACTACCGCAAGTGGTCTAACGGCGATCTGGAAATGTGGGGAATGTACGCTTTTTCCGACGCGAACGTCAATATCCAGGCGGGTAGCCTGTACCTGTCGAACGCATATTTGCTCACCCTCCCCATCCCGTCCCTCACGATCGTGGAAGGCCTGTCCTACACGATGACCTCTAGCGGGTCCGGGTTTGTGGTTGGGGCGTCGAATGGGGACTACAAAAACAACCTGGGATGGCGCGTTGCTGCAGGCCTGACATATTCTGCAAACGGCAGGTTTCAGTGGCGCTGTACGGGCACCTGGAAATAATCATTCAGCGGCCCAGTATGATACTGGAATTCCAAAATACGACGATGATGTAGTGCCCGCGCTGGATATTGACATGATTCCTGCTGTCGATATTACTACAATCCCAAAAGACGAGTCCCGTAGAACGATCTGCTTTTGTGGCTTTGGTAGCCCCGTTGCGATCGTCCTGCCCTGTACAGGGACACCAACTACGTAGGGATAGACTTTGACTTCTCGGCCGACTCTCTGCGCCCAGGTGCTGTTGCTCGTAAAACCAGAGGTATTTAGGGTTAAATCTATATCCTCCGGGTCTGCCAGCAGGTCCTGTAATTTGCTATTTAATTTAAAAAATCTATTGACATACCACGCAATGCGTGGTATTATAATATCAACAGATAGATAACACACCAAACAAAGGGGGATAAAAATTATGACAAAGCAGTTTAAGGATAAAAACGAATTAGATAAATGGATCGAGGTTAATTTCCCGTATGAAAACACCGAAAATTTCTTCGAGATGCCGGCAGGGCCCGACATGGTAGCCGTAGCGGGAAGGCTGGAAGCAGATGGATATGATCTTGATAATCTCACCGCAAACGGTGAGGGCTACGAGATAAACGGCCACACAAACAACGGCTGGTTTTGGGCCTACAAAGACGAGCTGAAATGCCTGGAAGAATCAGGAACTGATATGAGCAGAGTAAGGGTAAGATAAGGAGGAAACAAAGTGAGTGAAATCAGAGAAATCAGAGAAAAAACCGGCATGAGCCGGGCAGAGTTTTCTAGGGTCTACAACATCCCGGTCCGAACCTTGGAGGACTGGGAGGCAGAAAAACGGAAGTGCCCCGATTACGTGACAAAGCTATTGCGTAGGGTTACGAACGATGACACGGAGAATGCTGCAGCATTTAAACTGTACGCCAACAACGAACTCATGAAGGAGCTTGGAGCCTGCTACAAAGAGCTTCTAAAGATCATGAATCATAACCAGTTTAATGGCCGCGAGCCGCACAACCCCTACCCTAACGCTGATATATTCCCAACGAAGTATTTCACAATGATTTTGCCGCGGGCGATGAGCATTGGTATCCCGGACAACCTGAACGAGCGAATCGGGATCTTGATGGACTTCGTGGACCCGGAAGACTGGGCCGACTCAATGAGCCGACCTTGCCCAGCAGAAGCAAGGATGTTTTTTGATATTGGTATGATGATGTAGATTACCCCGGAGGAATAACCTCCGGGGATCTATTATTTCTTGAGGTACTTCGCCGCCGCGAACCCGGTAACGCCGTCATACACAACATACAGCCACCGGCCGGATGAGATATCGGTGTAATACCCGTAGCACTGCACCCGGGCGCCTTTGGGCATGCTGGTCAGCTTTTTCTTTGATGTCCCGGCGCCTGCACGCAGAACCAATGGATCGGACTGGGTGGCCACCGTGTAGGTTCCGGCCAGGCTCCTGCTAAACCCTGCCGCCGGTTCCACTTTTACGCCGGGGCTCCCACCGGAAGATCCAGATCCACCGGCTTTTTCCAGCGCTGCCTTGCTAAGCGGGCCGTACTGCCCGTCTACCTCCAGGCTGTGATCCCGCTGGAATTCCTTCAGGGCCGCCTCAGTATCGGCGCCAAACTCTCCGTCTGCCCCGCAGCTTCCGCAGCTGTATCCGGCCTTGATCAGGCCCTGTTGCATGTCCTTAACGTCTTCCCCGGCCATCCCTCGCTTCAGGATCCGGGACTCCCCAGAGCCGGATGAAGAGCTCCCAGAGGCCCCGGCCTTTTTCAGCGTCTGTCCGGCCTTGCTGCCGTTGCTCAGGCCGCAGACCGTGTGCGATCCTGGCTTGACGTAGATCGCCCCGCGGACGCAGTAAACGGAGCTGGCCAAGTAAGCGCTGGCCGTGATGATCTTATAGCCGGCTTTTTCCAAGGCTGCCCGCATGGAGGATGTGGTCCATCCGTTACTGCCGTATGTCACTCCCTGCGCTCCGGCGGCCACAGCGGCCACATTCTGCAATGATGAGCAGTCACAGTTGCACTTCGTCTTGATCCTGGACAAATCGTGGTCTACCTTCTTCGCCTGGGCATTCAGGGTATTCCTGTCAGACTGCCCGTATCCGATCATGTTATTTGCGCACGCCGCTTCTACCGCCCGGGCGTGCCGCTCCCGGACGTCCGGATCCGGGTGGATGGCCATATAGCTCCAGGGCTTACTGTACCAGGTCCTGGTGCAGACCTCTTTCCCAGTGCTGTCCCCCTTCGCTCCCTCTATAGTCCCCTTTTCGCTTATACTTGCATGTCCGATCAATACTGCCATAGTCTTCTCCTTTCCCCGGCTTGCGCCGGCGCAAAACAAAAAAGGGGCAGTCTCCCGCCCCTCTTGGTTATTATTCCTTATTATCGTTATCACTGTTCACAATCTTGTCCGCAACCTTCAGCCCGCTGATCAGGATCCCGGGCACATTGTATCCAGCCTCGACAAAATTCTCAAGTATAGACCGGATCTCATTAATAATCAAAGACGCCAACACAAACCACCCGAGCAATGTCGTCACGCCCAGATCCACGCCAATGCTGCGGCCAATCTCGATAAACACGGCCCCAGCGCCAAACGCCACCATGATCATCAACCAGTAGCCCAGTTTCTTCAATACGCCTTTCCAGCCGGCCACGGAGTTCTCCTTCCCGGCCATGCGGCTCTTCATCCATCCTGTCAGCCAATCGGCCACATTCAGGGCCAGGAACGCCACGAAGAGTAGCCAGTGCTCCCCCAAGATGTAGGAGAGTACGGCCACGACTGCTCCGGTAATCGCATTGTATCCATCAATGATCGCTTCTGCATATTTCATTTTTTTCATATACCTCGCTTCCCTTCTTTATCTTACGGAAACCCGCACATCGTATAGCAGCTTCTCCGGCGGGATCTCGTACTCATATTCTAACGTATAGGTGGCGCCCTTTGCCTGTGGCTGGATCAGCGCGGAAAGAACCGTTTCCGTGTCGCTTTTCTGGCTGACCTCGCACGACCCCGACACCTCTACCTCAGCGCCCTTCATCAGGCGATATTTCGCGGCGGTGATGTCAAAAGGCTGGCCGCACGTACTGCGGACGCTGATACAGACATATTTCTTTTCTCCTAGCTCAAAATCAACTCTTTCCATCTCACACCGCCTTTCTGCAGCATTTCAGTTGCGTATGATATCGCTCCTGGGCAACATCGGTATGGTACCGCTCTAACACCTTGGCCGCCCAGGGAAGCAACAGCAGCCTGGCCATCGTATGCGCATGATAGTTGATCATTACCGTGCATTGCAAATGGGCGCGTGCCCCCGTGCTGCTCTCCGCCCATATTTCGATGTCCTGTAACCCCGGTTGCCGCGGGGCGTACCCTTCCCAGTACCCGGGGCGGTCTGGGATAGGCGTAAACTCCACATCTGTACCGTTTACCACGCCCCACACTCTCACAATCATCAGTCTGCCGGATCCGTCACCTTAAAGGTGATGTGGATCTGTCCGTTCGCGTTGACGGTTGTCGCCTCGGCTTCTACGTCGCTGATGACCGGCGCCTGCGTATCAACGGTAACGTGACGGGTAACAGTCGTGGTCTTGCCTAAGCTGTCTTTGGCAACGATAGTGATCGTGTTCTCGCCCTCGTTAAGGGTGATCACCTCACTGAAGGCTCCGCCATCACCAATATCTGCCGGCTCCCCATTGATCGTTACCTCTGACAGCGTTACTGCATCCGATCCGGCCGCTGCGGTACCGGATACCGTCACCTGCTTACTGTTTGTCAGCAGGTTTTCTGTCGGCGATGTCACATTCAGCGTCGGAGCCTGCGTAGAAATGACGAAGGATACCGTCGCAACGTCAGATACATTGCCGTCATTATCTGTTACCTGCAGGCTGACACTGTTGGAACCATCTGACAGGTTAGTGGCGTGATAGGTACAGGTCTTCTTCCCGCCTGCTCCGTCCGACCAGGACAGACCGGAAGACACTTGGATATTGTTGACTTTGAAAACCACAGAGGCCATGTTGAGCCCGGAGCCACCAGCGTCTTGTAACTCCATGACGATATCCTGCGTTGCAGATCCCAGTACAGATCCCTGTGTCGGGGATACGATGGTCGCTACTGGCTTAGTCTTCTCCAGGACGCGGATATTCAGCTGGTCCCCGTAAGTAGGGTCCGTGGAATACATCACCGTCTCATTTCCCGCCGCGTCCTTGGCGTGCAACGTGATGGGATATGTATGGTTGGGCTGTCCATACGATGACTCTGCGCCCGCGGGGATGTCTACGTCCCAGGATTGCGTTTCTTCGCTGTATGTTGCATTATATCTTGAACCTTTGTATTCCGCCCAGGTTTCTACTATCTGACTCATGTTCTACTTCCTTTCTGATGATATTGGATAGTCATAGGGGTAGTCATATGGATAGTCCACATCATACCAAACTTCGTAGGATATGCGGATAGTCTCACCAGCTGTCACAGTGGTTTTCTCCGCTTTCACATTTTTGATCTCTGCTGCCATATGCTACCCTCCGTTCTTACTCTTCCACAACCTTCCACAGGGCTTCTGTGCCCTGCGCGCCGGGCTCCCACACATTGTTGTCTACCAGGGACTCCCAGGTTTTGCCGTTATGCTTCACCCGATCTCCAGCCATATATGGGTTAGTGCTGTCAGGCTGCTCCCATTCTCCTATTCCGGTTCCTTCCTGACCTGCCAGCACCTTCGCCCACAGGGACGGAGCGTTATCCGGTGTCCAGTCTGCCTGTGATGTATGGGCCTGTAGACACTTATACAGCTCACCGTTATAGGTTACTTTGTAGTCTTTTGCGTACTGTATGCCTTCGGGATCATAGGCCGGGTAGATAGTCTTGACTGTCAGCGCCTGGTCATCCGTTAACTCCTGGGCCTGGATCTGTGCAACCAGGACGGCGGCCTGGGCCTTCTCGGCCTGCACCTCCGGGACCTGATCTGGTTTGTACACATCCACGCCGTAAATCTGCCCGGTATATTCCTCTGTCCGATAAAATGTAGTGTATCCTTCATATGTTGCCACAACCTGTCCGCGCTCCTCTACCTTCATGGATCGCGTCCGATCTGGATCGCTGAAGAGGACCCTCAGCTGTGCCGGCGTAGTGCCGACAACCAGCACTTGCAGATGATCCCCGTAGGGTCGCACCTGCTGGACGGTCAGCTCGGTGGCGTCGTTAAAAATAATTTTCATAATGATCACTCCTTTCATTTTTCAAAAAATTTATAGAACTAAATAGCAATTGCCAGAGGAAGGAAACGGTTATGGATGGCTATTGGCCGATGGAAATAATTACTCCACCATTAATGTCAAATCCACATAAAACGTTTCCGGAGATATAGAATCATGTGCAGAAAACGGTATAACAATCCGGTTATTATTGCTGTCGTACGCTCCTCCACCGCACAATGTTGTCGCGTGAATTGCGTATGTAAATATACCTATTATTGTATATCCATCAGGGATATTTACATTGATAGCAGTGTATGAGTTTTGCCCGTTTGATACATTAATTCTGTTTGAATATCTTTGGACAATAATCTTTTCGTCCAATTTGCTATTTAGCTCTTCAAGCGTCGGCGCTATCGGGAGCAGCGTGGTGACGCCCGTGACGTTGATTCCATCCAGCTCGACCGCGAAAACAGGCACCTGCACGGGGCTGTCCCCCTGCTGGATATCCCCGTCCGTGTACGCCGGCTGCTGCGGGTCAGACTCCGCCGGGGTGCCCTGAATGACCACCCATTCCGCAGACTCTACATCCTGCTCGGCGTCATAAGTGTACTGCCAGCAGATCAGGTCGATCCGCTTCATACCCTGCGTGCCGTTCTGGATCGTCACAGGGTCATAAGTATTGACCTTTACGCAACCCAACGCGCCCTGGACCATCAGGGCACCGTCCCGGATCCGGATTTCGTTGGACGACTGCACCTGCGGTTCCAGCATTTGACCGGTCTTCAGGATGTAAGCTCCGTCTCCCCAGGTTCCCTGGTGCTTCATGCGGTCCTGCTGGCTTGTTATGTGCGCGACACCTTTCCGGCCAGTTACTAATTCCATTATTCATCCTCTCCTTCCAGTTCATATTCAATAGACTCAATGCCGTCCTCGACGTGATAGATCTTCTTCTCCACCGGTTTTGCGGCATACATACCGGTTATGTAGTCTCGACCGCCGACGATGTCCCCGATCTCCACGTCAATGTCCAGGCTGGCCACATCCATCGAAAACTCGGTGTGATTCATCAGCTCCTGTAGCTTTTCCGTGCCTTTTTCCTTTAGTTCTGCAGAATCAGACGAGGTATCCTCGTAAGTTGCTGCAATCTCCTGGAGACCGGTATAATATTGTGTTGTTCCAATACTCCCGTTTTCCTGGACATACAGGTTGATCACCTGGCGATCCTGGAGCTCACCCTTGCCCAGACACACCAAGTGGTTGACTCCGTTTTTCACGTTCTTGAATGTGAAATTCAGCCGGCTGTCCTGAGAGAGCTCGATCTGTTGCGACAGATCTTCGATCGGGACGGCCGCCAGCTCGATATAAGCAGGCTGTCCTTCTTCCTGCTGAATATATTTGATCTGCAGACGGTACCCTACGCTCTTCAGCATTTTGATAATGCCGGCAAGAAGGGTACAGTATCGGTCAAACTGATAGTTAATCACCGTCACGCCAGTGTTCTCCTGCGAGACCGAGAAATACTCCCCAAACTGGCCGGATATCAGTGTTCCGATCACCTGGTTCAGCTCCCCGGATACCTTCCTGTAGTCCTGGCCAGAAGGTGGCTGGATGATCTTCTTGCCCAGCAGCCCCCGCCAGGTGTACCCCTGCAGCGATATCTCGTCCGCAGATGTGTCAGAGTCAACCTCGCCGATGATCCCGCCGTACTCCGTGTTCTTGATGTAGATCACATTCCCGAACGTCATTTCCGGCCGCCATTTTTGCCTGGAAACCTTGACCAGGAAGGTATTCTCCTTCCCGATCGAGATATCAATGTATGATCCCATGATCGGGCCGATATCGTTCAGCGTGTCTTTTGCCAAGATCAGCTGCTTTTCGTCTTCCACCGCGGCTCACCCCTTTCGATGTAGAGCGTGACCTCGAAGCCGAATGCCCCACTCCAAGCAATATTCAGATACCCGGATGGGATCGGCTCAAAAATGCTCTGGTCTTTTGCCCGGAGGTCATACACATTCTGCACCGTCCCGTTTGCGAGATGTTTTGTGACCGAATTCTCCTGGCTGTCAACCACGATATACTCTCCGGCTTCCAGCGTGTCAAAGACCTCATAAGGATACCCGTTGATCAGGATCCGCGGATTCACGCACGGCCCGAAGATGGTCATCTTGAATTCGTTTGCCTGATAGTGATCAATATACCAGTCTGATATACCGATTTTTTGTGCCGTGTAGTCATATTCGTAATCATATTCATAATCCAAAAAACCATTCTCCGGCGCCGGCACCTCTGACTGCGAGAAAAACTCTTTTGTCTCTTCCCGGATCCAGACGGGCTTGTCAGCCAAGACGGTCAGGGTATTGAACATGATCGGCAGCCCCATCCGCCAGTCTGTCTTCTCAGACCCGATGATCTTGCAGGACAGGTAGAACCCTGTGTCCGTGTACAGGCGCCCGTCCTTCCCGTCGATCACGTCGGCCTGTACAACATCGGCCAGATGATCCACCGCTTCCTTCCACTGCTCTTTCCGCTCCTCCAGTGGGATCGTATAGTCGCACAAAACGGCGACCTTCACCGGGATGGTCTTTGCGGCTATCTTATAGCCGTATGTCACATCCCGGGTGGCTAGGCTGTCCGTACTATACGAATACACCCAGTCCAGCAGATTCCCCTCCTGGAAGATGTAAGGGTAGTCCGACAAGTCGATTCGCTCTCCGCGGTTATTCACGTAATAGAAATCCATCCAACTACCCCCTTATGCTCTTACGTATCCCATCTTATCGATCACTCGGCCAACCTGACGGCTGTCGAAGTATACGCCCATCTTGCTGATACCTCTTTCGATCGCTTCTCCCTGCCGGTCTCCATATTCGATCATTGCAGCAACGATATATTCGCCAAGACCCATGAGGCTGTCTGAATATGTTTGCGTTGATCCATACGACGCCAGAGACGTTACATCAACATTTGATCCAATCCCGGGTGCAGCCATGGAAAGGCTGGAAACCTCGAGATCAAGACCTTGTTTGATGTTTCTGATTGGGATATTGTCTTCAAACCCAACGCCCATACCAAGCGCCATGTTTTTCCCGACCTCATCCCGGAACACTGTAGACGGGGAATGAATCCCAAGGAAGCTCTTTGCAGAATCCAGCGCATTCTGAGCCGCCTTTTTTGCAGCGCTCACGATAGATCCGGCTGCGCCGGTGATTCCTCTTGCAACACCGCTGATAATGTTCCGTCCAATCGATCCCCAATCCACATTTGAAAAAGCGGCCTTCGCCTGAGAAATAAGGTTCCGGATCGCTGATGGGATCTTTGGAATCGACTTGATGATCCCGCTCGCCAGCGAAGCGACGATCTGCACGCCGGCAGAAATGATCTGCGGTAGCAGGGAGATCAGTGTCGCCGTCAGGCGTCCGATAATAGCCGGTGCCTGCTGAACGATCTGCGGAATTGAGTTTCCGATCCCTTTCGCCAGCGAAACAATCATGTCGAGGCCAGCTGAAACCAGCTGCGGCAGATTCGAAACCAGCCCATTGACCAGTTTCATCACAACGTCAACGCCTTTAGGCACCATCTGCGGCGCATTCGCGGACACGCCCTGAGCAATATTTGTCACAAGGCTCAGTGCAAGCTCTCCCAGGGATGGGAGCATGGAAACGATCCCCTGTGCCAGGCTGAGAAGTATTTGTCCTCCAGCCGAAACCAGCTGCGGCATGTTGGCCGATAGGTTCGTGACGAGCGACTGTATGATCTGCACCGATGTCATTATCAGGCCCGGGAGCGCCTGTGCGATCCCAAGAACGATGTCGGTCAGTATTTTTGACCCGGCTGCGATCAGCCCCGTTGTTCCGCCCGTTTGGAAGGCAACTGTCAGCTGATCGATCGCGCTTATTGCAGCTGGAAGCAGTTTCGTCGCAACTCCCTCCGTCAGTGGCTGCACGACCTCTCCGAGAAGCTGCTGCGCGTTATCTTTGAGCGTGGAGATCATTCCAGACACGGTCTGGCTCTGCTTTTCCATCGACTGGAAATACTTGCCGCCCTCGGACGTGGCACGCTGCATAGATGCCGTAATTTCATCAACAGAAAGCGTTCCGGCGCTGATCCGGTCATACAGGGATGACATAGACTCGCCAGTGCTTTCCGAGATCTCCTGAAGCGGGTTGAACCCAGCCTCGATCATCTGCTTAACGTCTTCCAGCTGCACCTTTCCGGCAGAGCTCATCTGCCCGTAGGCCGTCGCTATACGGCTCATCTTGTCCGCGGATCCCTGCGAGATATCTCCCAGCATTTTCATGCGGTCAATCGCCTCGTCCGCGGTAAAGCCGTAATTCATTAAAAGCTGCGTGACGTCGGCCAGTTGCGGCATTTCGAAAGGTGTTTCCGCCCCAAGCTTTTTGAGCCGCTCCACGACCTCGGCCGCCTTCTCTGCGGATCCTGTCATCGTCTCAAAGCTGGTCTCGTATTGCTCGATCGTGGCGTTATATTTCAGACCAACGACAGCACCGGCGCCCATTGCAGTAGCAACGCCAGCGATAGCGCTTACGGCAACGGACAGACCGGTTTTAAGCGTTCCTGCCAGCTTGGATCCAAGGGAAGACGTGTTTGTCTGGAATTGCTTCGTAGAATTATCGGCCTCTTCCATTGCCCTCTGATAGCTCGAAGAGTCACCAGTGACCTTCGCCGACAGTGTATAATCAGGCATTTACATCTCCCCCTTTCGCTTTCTTCTTGAATCCGTTTGCGCGCAGGATCTTGTCGATCCAGCCTTTCCCCTCTTTCTGCTCCACCTCTTCTGCTATTTTGATATCACCCAACGCCCTTTCCTTGTCGCTCGGAGCATTTGCCTTCTTCCATAGCTTCCGGAACCGGGCATTCTTTTTCCGCAGTGCATTGCTGACCGCGTTAAGGACAGCGTCACGGATCAGGGTTGTGTCCGAAACCGTCTTGTCTTCCCACGCCTTGTAAATGAACGCCTTTTCCGTGGGCGTGAGAGCCATATAGTCGGCTTTCGAATAATGAAAATTGACAGCAAAAAAAGCGAAGTCCATTACATCCTTGTAAGGCTTCGCCATTTTCTCATACGCTTCATCCTTTTCTTTTGCCTGGAAGTATTGATACTCGATCAGGCGCCCTGGAATAAAAAAGGCATGTCCTCAGACATTTTCTCGATCAACATATTGTTAACCTTAAGATACCCTTCTTTTTCCATGAGCTTATCGGCAATCTCCTGACCTTTCTGCCGCGGGAGAAAGGTGTCGCTACCGGCCTCTTTCAGGCAGTACCCGAAATAGGTCTCGATTGCGGTCAGGGAAAGCGCCCCGTTCGTCTGCACGATGTCGGCAACGGTAGGCAGCTTCAAGTAGTTTTCAACCAACTTAAGCCGCTCAATGTTGAACTTCAGTTCGTATTCTTTTCCATCAAACTGGAACATGATATCCCTCCTTAGTTTCCGCCAACGGTGATCGTCGCAACTCCTGCTTTCAGAGCCTTTCCGTCTGCGTCAGTCTCAATGATCATAATCTGGTTCCCCGCAGTCAGTCCGGAAATAGCGCTGGATCCGTCCCAGGATGTCTGGCTGACCACCTCCCCGTAAGCCGGATAAGCCAGTGGGGCGGCACCGGTCTTGTATGCGTACAGATCAGATCCTTCTTTGGCCGGGTTGACATAGATGTTGGATTCTCCGGCAGAAGATCCGGCCACGGAAACCACCGTAAGGGGTTCCAGCGCTGCGGTCCCATCCGGCATAGTATCCGGGGACACCGGATCAAGAGACAGGTCAACAAGCTCACCCATGCCGGACAGCGTGATGGAATATGTCACGGCGTCATCGTAGGGCGCCTCGATCGGGTAATCTGTCACGACCGCAAGGCCGCCAAACATACCGACCTTGCGCTTCCCGTCAACGACTTTAACGCATACCGGATCGCCGTTGTTAAACGCCTGGGAAAGTACCTGATGGCTCTGGTCATTAGGTACGAAAAGTCCATCATTGTCAATAGACCATTCTTTCATCCCTGCCAGGTAGGACTTCCATCCGCCCTGTGTATCCTTTGAATTAATCTCAATCGTATCCGCAGACCGATTGATCGTCAGGCCCTGCTGTCCGCTGATCGCCAACAGCTGTGATCCGTCAATACTCCAGATACAGAGCAGGATGTCCTTCCCTGCAATGGCTTTCGCCGCCGTGGATGTGAAATCACAGTAGGCGTTCGTGTCGAATGCGAACAGCTGCAGCCTTCTGAAATCTAAATTCTTCACGTTTTTACCTCCTTCTTATATCTTGCACATGAACCCGTAGCAGACCATGATCTCGTAGCCTACCACGGCATGTTTCTCGCCCGATTCATCTGTTTTGATCGTCTGCACGCCCATGTCGGTCTGCATGACCAGCTCGAAGGGCTCTGGCAGGGAAATATCCTCTGTCATGGCCTCCTGGAGCTTCTCAATCATGCTGTACACCCCGACGGAAGAAGGGCTTTCCTCCGCTATGCAATGGATATACACCGTATAGATGTCCCGGAACATTGTCTTTGAGTTCGCCGGCCGGATCTGCACCAGCTCAGCATGATAAAAAGGATCGGCCTGATTCAGCGGCACATGATCGTAGCACTGTAGGTCGGTCCGTTCTTTTACTTTTTTCTGCACCGCCGCAATGAGGTCGGTCGGCGAAAGCTTCTGATAAGCCATTATCCTTTCTCCTTTTTGATCGCCTTGAGAAGGTCTTCCCGGTAGATCGGGCGCTGCGCCTCCAGATTGTCCCGAAGGAAATACTGCCCAGGAACATATCCGCCGTTGACAGTTCGATGGCCATATTCAACGTGCGGGGCGTACTCTTTTGTATACCCGACTTCGTCCCCGGACGATCCAAGCGACAACCGGAGTTCTCCAGTGTCAACCGGCGTACCTCCCGGCGCCCTTGCCCGGTTCAACATCTGCACGACCTGCTTTTGGACGACAGCGTCAAACCGGACGTCGCTTAACCGTCGAAGCTCAGACTCCAAAGCCGGAAGACCTTCTATTGACATCCTGAACCCGCTCATTTCTTGTACACCTCCACTTGGATGACCGTGTACCTGGGCGTCAGGTCAATAGTCTCTTTGATCTTCTGCCGGACCCCGTCGATCACGGAATGAGTGCATTCCGGGAATGATTCAAAAGGGATCGGGATGGCGAATCTCTGCTCGTTTTTCGTTACGCCCCTGGTATCAACCAGGATCTGCTGATCCGTCCAGGGAGTAGCCCGGCAGTATGTTTCCCGGACCGTGGTCCATTCCCCGCCGACCAGGTTTCCAAGTCCGTCCTCGGTCTGGCCGGTCTTCTTCTGCAACAGGCATTCCTTCCAGATCATAAGAACGTCACCACCTTCTTGCTGTTCCCCGCGTCAGCCTGGGCACTCTTCCAGTCTCCAATCTCCCCCGCGTACTCTGCCAGGATGTCGTCCACGAAGGACGTCGAAATATTCGCCACGCCCTCCGATGATATCCCCTCGTAGTACGTCCGGCGAACCATCTTCACCGTTGCGTCCACGCAGATCGACGCGAAGAGAGCCGGGAGCGTTTCCACCCTCAGCCGTAAGCAAAGGCGATCACTCATCGTTTGCAGATATTCCGTGAGCTGCTCATTCGTGAGCTGCGTGTCAGGCAGCCTGATCAAGAGCCGCTGCAATAACTCATCCATGAGCCGCCCCTCCTTTCTACTCTCCGTCGTTAACAACTACCGCTGCGGATCCGGATCCGGTTGCCTTGTAGTACTCGTCATACTCCACAACTGTCAGCGTCTGGCCTGCTGTCGCTGGGATATCAGCATTCGCCGTGAAGTTCGACCATGTTCTTACGTTCTGGCCGTATTCTACCGGCGTAGCTGCGGATCCAAGCTTATACTTCAGGTTGGTTCCAGTATTTCCAGAAACTGTTGCTTTTGTTGTACCTGTTGCGGTTCCTGCGGACGGTGTAACCGTAATAGTCTTAAGCTCCGGTGAATCTGCGACGGTAATCACCGCTACAGCGTCCACGTACTCGAAGAAGATCTTGATACCCATGATCGCATAGTCCTCAGACTGTGCTCTACGGTAGTTGCCTTCCGTGTGGAATCCAATGTACGGTACTTCAGGGTCAGCGGTATATGCCAGTCCGATCTGTGCGAACTCACTGTCTCCCGGATCCACGTAGTACACCTTCATGTTGTTCACAGGCGTAGCGATCACGCGGCCCTGCGGAACCTCAGAGGAGAAGAACACGATGTCCGCACCGAGGAACTTCTCCACGTAGTCCATGCCAAAAGCAGTCTGGACAGTGATCTGAGCGCCACCGAGATAGCTGTACACGTCCAGCGTATTTGCGAACACTGCAACGCCAGTGGCCGCCTTATGCATTTTCTTAAACTTGTCTTTTACCCTTCCTACAGCCATAGAGACTGCCATCTGGAAGGTGCTTTCTTCTGCCGTCAGCGTACCGGCCAGCAGTGCGTTGTACATATCTGCAAGGATCACATCGATCAACTGCTGTTTAAATTCTTCGTCCGTCATTCCCACAGACGTTTCCACGCCGTTTTCAATAACTGTTTCCAGTGTCAGTGCCTTCGCATACTTCCTTACGCTGATCGTGTCATAGGACACAGGAGCCACGGAGAACTGGGAGAATGGGATCTCTTCCCCTTCCGGTACTTCCCCGCTTTCCAGTGTCCCTGTGACTTTCTTGCCGACCAACTGTGTACCATTCGCCTTCCGGATCGGCTCTGCGATACCAAGGACATCCGTCAATGCTTTCAGGTCATTTCCGAAGGAAGTGACAAAGTCGACTTCTCTCGGGTTCACCGTGATCTGCTGTGTGGTAATTACATTAGGTTCTGCGGCGAAAAGCTGGAGCTTTCTCGCCAGTTTTCCATTTCTATTCATTCTTGTTCTCCTTTCCTTACTTCCTAACAAAAAGCTGCGGGTTTTCCGCGATAAGCTTCTGTCTCTCTGCCCTGTCTTTGACAGCCATGATTTCTTCCCTTGTGATCGGCCTCGCTCCACTAGTTCCTGCCTTGGGCGGGTTGCCACGAAGGGCCTCCTTCACAGCCGCATTCACTGCTTCCTTGAAGGCCTTTGTGAAGCCCTCAACAGCCTCCTTGGTCTTCTCCGCGTCGTCGGAAACCAGGTTCATGATGATCTCATCCGGGAGAGTGATCTGCTCATCGGATAACATCTTCCGAGCCGTCTTGGCCATGTCACCAAGCGCGATCTGGCGCTTCAGGTCTGCCAGCTCCCTCTCGGCTTTGTCAGCACGGTATTTTTCTTTTTCCTCGCTTGTCATCTGTGCCAGCTTCTCAGCCTCGGAAACCTTAGAGTCCGTCAAGGTCTGCCACTTCTTCTGCGCATTTGCTACGGCTGTCTGCACAGCCTTGTTGATCCGCCGGTCGAACTCGGCCTGTCCGCCTTGTGCCAAAAAGTCGTCAAAAGACAAGGGCTCATTTGTCTGTGTTGTTCCTTCTCCTGCTCCTTCCGCGGAAGCGCCGGCCCCGGTTCCTGCCGGTTCCCCGGCGGCCCCAGCTCCTTCACCTTCTGCGAACATCTGCAAATAATATTTCTTTTTCATCTTCTTCTATCCTTTCCGCCCCGTCACGTTCGCTGCCCGTGCCGTTGCTATAAGAGTTTGATGTGTTCCGGGAAATCGTCCGCAATGAGACAAATCCCCAAAAAGAAAGAATCCACCAGAAGTTTCCCTGCTCCTGACAGATCCTTGAATTGTATATCAGCCCTTCCGGGCGCGATATCATATTGAATCTGATCGCTGGTCAAATCCTCTATGGACTTGATCAGCCCCTGCACCAGCGCAGTCACGCCGGCACAGACTATATCCTTTCCGGCCTCTGCATATCCTGCATGGCCGGAAACCGTGATCCAGTCCTTCCGGACACCTACTACAATCAATCAGCACCACTCCTTTTCCGTCCCGGTCGTTCCCCGCCGGTGGGAGATGTATGGATCACCGCCTTCTCACTTCTTCTTGTTTGAGATCGCCACCAAGACGATCAGGGTTACGCAGATGATCAGAATATTAATCGTTGATACTGCCATTTCATTCCCCTCCTTTCAGCCATCCGGCTACCTCTTCGACATTTATCGCCCCCGTGCGGTTCATGTAGACAGCGTCGCCGTCCAGAAGAACCACCGTGGGCAGTCTATCCACATGATATTTCTCCGCTCTGTGCGGCTCTTGCCACGCGTCTATACGCTCGATCCGATCAGCACCGACCAGATCCTCCAGCGGGGTTATGATCTCCCGGTCGTAGACCTTGCACGGGCCACACCATGAGGCGTAGAAAAATAGCAGCTTTCTCATATTCCCCTCCCAAAAATGAGCATAAGAAAACCACCGGCCTTTTCTGACTGGTGGTACTTGGTTTTATTATGCGATTTTATTCACATCAAAATCTAAACCCAACTCTTTCAGGTCTGCCTCCCTTACATCTAATTCACTTTTCAAGATGTCCAACATCTCATAGTAAGCAAGGCGCCGGCCCTGATTAAACAAATCGCTTTTATCTTTTTCGCTTTCTTCTACAGCTTCGTTTGCATTATCAACCAATCTTGCTATGATGTATTTTAATGATTCTTCACTAATCTTACTCATCGTAATCACCTCTTTCCTTCAACTCATCTACTCGATCCTGAATAGATTGTTTGAAATTACGGATCTCCTTATTCCAATGCCGCTTCAATCCATCCTGATAACGTGGATCATATGTATCCCATTCAGGATATATCTCTTTAGGATTTTTAATCTTAGCTTCGTGCTCTTCGATCATTGCCTGATATTTACGGATTGCGCGCTTTAAAGATCCGGACTGCTGTTTTTTTATATCTTTCTCTGCAAAAAATTGCAAATCCAGCTTTAATGTGCCTCTTTTTCTTTTTATTATACCAGAATCAGAACTCTTTGCAATGGATTCCTTGAAATATCCCTCTATCATGTCCGATATTTCTTTTGGGACTTTCTCCTTGTTCGTTCCGTCATCCATGTAGGCGGCAAAATTTTCAGCCCAAGCTTCTGATCGTTTAGACACTCTTACCCCGCCAGTTGTTCCTGCATATCCCGAGACCTTTACAGACATCTCGTCCAATTCAAGATTAGAAGAAAGTAATTTAGACAGTCTCTGATTTGTATCAAGATCGATTGCATGCCCTAATTCATGCCAAATTGTTCCTGAATATGTTTCCGTAGAATAATAGTCCTTATCAGTTTTCCACTTTATCCGATATCTAAGATTTGATTCTCTCTGCGCTTTCTCAAAAGCCTCTTTGCTCCCGCTCTTCTTTAGCCAGAGAGTATTGGTTTTGTCATCATATTTTGCAAATACATTTTTGCTTAGCCCTCCAAACCTTACGTTAAGGCCTGGTATCGTTCTTCCTCCCATCTTTTGTTCAAATTTGGAAAGAACTCTCACAGTATCTCTGGCAAAATCAATATTTACGCCCTTCAGATCTCCAATATCGGTTCTAAGATTCTCTTTAGCGTAATCCAGGAGCTCTTCTCGTCCCATAGATGAGAAATTCGGAGTACTTGAAGATACACCTCCGCTCTGCTTCCGGTTCCTGTATGCTACTCGCCGTTGCTTTATTCGTTCCTGATAATCATCATCTCTGATATTTTCCGTAAGACGAGTTGCAATCTTCTCCGCCTGTTTTCTGTCTCCGGAATGCTTCGCCACATACTCGTCCATCCAAGCGTCCCAGTCATCCACTACGATCTCCCAGGAACACCGGCACCAGGGGTGGATCGGTGGGAAGTTGACCCCAGGCTGCCGCTCGGAGATTAGAAACACCTGCTCTCTCAGTCCTCGGCAAATCGGGCACGTCTTTCCGTCCAAAACCGGGGAGAGCCTGTACTTCTCGAAGTTGTCCTTGAACGGCTGCATTGTGGCCTCCGCCATGACGTAAGTGCCCTCGGTGTATACCAGCCGATAGGCGTCCTTCCGGTTCACCCGGCCAAACCTCTGCCGGAGATTCCGCACCAGCTTGTCATAGCTGTCGCCTCTGGCGAACCCCTGAGCCAGATCCTGGTTGAGATATTGTGCCAGCTTCTGGGTGTCGTTCCAGATCCTGGTAGAAAAGTTCTCGCCATTGCACCAGGGCACGTCTACGAACTGTTTCACCACGTCCGAGTTGATCGAATAGAAGTTCTTCCCAAAACCCAACGTCTCCATACCGTAGTTGACGCCCTTCTGGGAAAGCTTCGTGAGGTACCCCGTCATCTGCTCATTTGTATACCCGGCGATCTCCGCCTCGGTCATGTAGACAGAATACTGAAGACCCTGAAGCCTGTCCAGCTTGTAGATCGACTCCCTGACCGGCATGAGGTTGGCATACTGCGGATACTTAGCCACAAACTCATCCATCCGCTCCATCAAGAGCCGCCGGTCTTCTTCCGACAGGCTCTGGAGCAGGGTACGGTAGGATATGACATTGTCTTCGCCGTACTGCTGATAGTATGCGGCGATTTCTTTCTCCAGTCGCTTGAACTCCTTGTCGTAGAAGTCAGACAGCCGCTTCTTAAGCTTCGCTTCGTCCTTCTCCGCCGTCTTCTTTAGCTGTTCCTGCCTGTCCGTCCAGTAAGACATCTTCCTCCACCTCTACCGTTCTATTTGTCGGGAACCCATCCGTGATCCCGGCTTCCTCATCCTGCTGGATCTGCTCGATTTCCTGCTGCACGTTATCCACACATGACAGAACAGAAAGCTGCGTCTGCTGGCTGACGATTCCCGCCAGGTTCCCGGCAATCTGGGATTCTTCCAGGAGGTTCGCCGGCATATTCTGAGTGAACGTGTAGTTCAATTTCACCCAGTCATCCACTTTCATTCCGGACACCGGGTTACTGAAGATCATCTTGTACCTCCGGTTCATGCCAGATGTAAACTTCCTCTGCTTGGTCAGCGCCAGGTTGCTCATTGCCTGGATCTTGTATTTCAGAGCGATACCGGAGGATGATCCAAAGTTCTCGTCCGAGATATTCGCAACCATGCTGATCTGAAAGATGAGTGTCTGTAGGCGATCGAGAAGGTGCTCCTGAGATGTATCTCCGTCTGGCTTCTGCAGAAAGTCAACCTCAAGCTGTCCACTATCCATAGTTCCCGGAAAATTAATAATCCGATTATCCCTAATCTGCGTCAAATCGTCTTCTTCAAGTTTTGCTCCTAAAACCTTCATGTATGCGTCTGCAAAGTAAGCCACATCATTGGCCTTCTCACTGATCGCCTCATTGTACTCGTTGATCATCGTCAGGACCGGCTCAAAGATCCCGATCTCTTCCTCATTTTCCCGGTACTCTGTCGCCGGCACCCCGTCAAATCCGTGGATCTTCTCCTCGTCTGGTAGCCAGTGCAGGCCGCCTGTCATGCTTGCATAGCGGACGGTCCGGCTGTCAGACACGCTGACATACACCGTGTCATCAGCGTCCTCATAGATCCGGCAGAAGTACCGAGGTCTTTCAAGAATCGAATCGTCGTAGATCATGAATGACTCTTCCGGGGAAAGATAGGTAATCCCGATATTTCCCAGGTCATCCACATAGTACATCTCATATCCCTTGCCATATATGGAGCACATCTTCGACAGCTCCGCATTGTTGTCATCCTGGTCGTTATACTGATCCAGGAACTCCACATACTCGGAGATGGTTTGATCGTCACAGTCAATCTTAATCGGAATCCCAATAAAGAAACCGTTCATGGTGTCCACGATGTACTTTGCAAAGTTCACCGCGATCCGCTTGTCCGGCTTCCATTCCGGCTTGGGCGGAAGATCAAATATCGGATACCGCGTCATGTAAGCGTCCATCAGTGGTTTGTATCTTTTTGATACCCAGTCCCTATGTTCGCTTATAAAGCTGCTCAGGGTCTCAATATCCAATTCTTCATCATTGCTCAGACGAAACAATCTATATTCCTCCTTTCACCGGGTTGTAGTATGCTCTATTCTCCATCTTTCTGAGCAGGCTGGCGGCGCTGTCTGGACTGTCATCGTGGTCAGCGAACTCAGAGTAATCTAAGATTTCATTGATATATTCAGGGTCCGTATCTTCCAGCCAGAAGATGTTTCCCCAGTTTTTCCGTAGGAATGTGGATATCTTGATGTACTTGTTCATGCTTTCGCTGTACACCTCTGCCCGGAACCCCATCCCGGCAAGCTCCTTCGCAAGATATCCTTTGTCCGCATTTTTCTCGCAGGACACGGACCCGATCTGCAGCCGTCTGTGCAGCGCCTGGATCTCCGGCAGGCAGTCATCCACGTGCCGGCGCCACCGCTTCCCGAAGCCAATAATCCGGCCATCTTTCAGCTGCTTCATGGCCGTGTAGGCAGTTCCATCTTCGCCATCGTAGGCGGCGTCGATGTGAGCCATCCCGCCGTGGATCAAGGCCTCTTCCTTGATGAACTGCGGGTTCTTGAACATTGCGTCTGTGTCTGCAATGTGCTTCAGCTCGTAGTTGGCCGCGAACAGGCTGTCCGACATGGACCGCCGGAGCTCCTCTATCTTGTCCCGAGTAATCAGGCCGGTAGAGTAGCAGTCGTACCGCCGGATATTGGGCATGATCGAGATTGCGTCCTCTTTGTGCCAGGGCGTCCCGGTGTTGATGAACCGGCCGCCGCGGTTACGGACGTTCTGGAGCTCCATGTACAGGGTCTTCGTCTTCTCCCTCTCTGCCTTGCTGACCCGGTCCTTGATGTTCACGATATCATCCGTCACGACGATATCCGCATGCTTTCCGGTCACGCTTGTGCCAATGCCCAGGCCAACCAGCTGCGAAACGCCCCTGCTCGATGTACATAGGTTCGTATGAATCTCCGAGTTGTTCTCCTTCAGCACCTTCAGATCGATTCCGTACAGGCTTCTCACAATCTGCCGCATGCAGCCGGATTTCAGAATCTTTTGTGTCTGGATGATCACCTCGGTCACGTCATCGTCCGTCTTCCGGAAGAAAAGGACGTTCCGGTTTGGATCGATCACGATGTGCAGCGCAAAGAACAGAGAAAGGTCCGTGGTCTTGTATGATCCACGGTGTGCCAGGAGCGTCTGATCTTGATCGGCATAAAGAAAAGACCTCAGCCACTCATTATGCAGAGTGGTAAGGTCCTTAAAACCTACCCAATGCCCTATCTTATACGGCTCATTCCACAGTAGATCCAGAACCGCTTTCTTTGAGGCGTTCAAAGTAATCCTCCATTTCCTTCAGGGAATCGTCGATTGGCTGAGACAATTCTATGTTCTGTCGATCTGCCCACGCTTCGCGCTTCCTGTTTTTCAGCCAGAAGATCTGCGCTGTAGTATCCGGAACGACTTCCTTGACCACTCGCTTTGTTTCTACACCACCCTCGTATGTTATTTCTTCGTATGTGTATCCAAGGGCCCGTTTAAGCAAGGCATTTTCAACCTGACGATCAACAACTTCCTTTCCCCTTTTTAGGGTGTCTTGAATGTCTTGATATTTGCTTTTCCATGTTTGTAATGTAGAGTATCCAATACCAATATTAATGGCAATCTGCTCATCCGTCAGCCCGTCTCTGGCCCATCCCTCAATCTTCAGCAAGCCCTCTGGCGTCAACCAATATTCGTATTTCCCTTTTGCCATCAGGCTCACCTCCTTGCAAACGAAAAAGACGCCTGCTCTGGCGTCCTTCTCGCATGGGAAATATATGTCTTTAGAGAGATAAAAGTGAGGCTCCTTCGTCGTCTCATCCAACTTCTTCATGATAACTATAACACATCTAAAATATTAATGTGATTAATCTTTTACGGTCCGTTTGATGATCTGTGCGATCCTCCCCTGCGTGTATCCTGTCAGCTCCGCAGCGTCCCTCTGGCTCATTTCTTCCAGGTAGACCATCTCCATGATCTGTCGCTCGATCCCTTCTGGGAGGCTCTTAATGAACTTTTCCACCTGCCAGATCTCCCTCTGGATCTTCTTCCTCCTGGCTTTCTTCTCCCGGATCTTGTCCTTGATCGCCGTGGCAGCTCTCGGCTCTGCCATTCGGACAGTCATGTGCTCCTCTATGTAGGGCCAGTCATCAGATGTCTTTGACACCTTCCCCGACACCGTCTCGACCTCTTCCAGGCGGCCTGCAAGGCGTACAAGCTGACGATCGATCAGAGACAGCTCCCTCCGGTTCTGCTTATACCTCCCCAGCAACTCTCTTGTCATCTTCTCCCCACTTCCCTTCTTACTCTGGCTTTGATCTCCCGGATGATAGCTTCTCCGTCCAGATCGGAGTACATCCCCATATCCCGCCGGAAGAACCGCTCGCACTCAGCTTTTGCGTACTGCGCTGCCTGATCCCCCGGATGATGGTACAGCCGCCGCAGTGCTCTCCGGTAGTCCTGCACAGCCTGCACCACGACCTTCGCAGCGCACAGCGCATATCCTTCTGGGCTCCAGTCATCTCCCATCCTGATCATCCCCTTCCATCCCGTATTTCTTCGCTATGTATTCTGCCACTCCGTATCTCTCCAGCACATCATCCTCGAATAAGTCCGCCGGTACCGGGTCAGAACCTTTCAGTTCGCCGGACTGGATCCTGTCAAAAAGACGGCTAATCAACTCCTGCACGGTCATGGTTTTGTCCTTTCCGGGCGGTATGGCTCGTGAATTTTCCATGCGACAACATTTTTAATAATGTCGTACCATTCGTCCATCCATTTATGCCCGTCATAATATCCGTGTGTATACCCAATAGTGTCCGTCATGTATGCGATTTCAAAGCGTCTGTAATATCCATTTGGGAATTCTCTGTCGCTACTCGTATCCGCAAAATACTCGTTCTTTTCCGGCATCCGCTCATCAACCGGAATCCATCCGTCGTTATCTCGTGACGATCTCGCGATTTTCGAGACATTTTCACGGGATAAGTGCGCATTTATAATATTTGTGCACATATCTATTGCCCTGTTCCATTCCAAATCTTCGTCTGTTTTTACCACTCTGTATTTGCTCTGAATCTTTTCCCGTACAATCTCTAATTCCCGCATGTCAGTCCTCCCATTTTAACCGTTGCCCGCATACGTGGCAGAAATTTCCCTTCAGTCCTCCGGCATACTTCCCACAGGTTGGACATTTATACCAAGGCCCATCAAGCTCCACGGGGGTTTTCGCCGTATCCCGCACCTTCAGCTCTCTATATCTCGTAACGTCTTCATTTGTCAACAACTCCGCTTCTTCTGTTCGCTCGGGATCACCCTGCGCAACATAAAAATCTACGAAGAAATCTACAACCTGATTAACCGTAATTTTATCTCCAAAATATCTTTCAAGTTTCTCTACCGCTTCCGATAGATCCATGACCTGGTCAGCGGTTAGACCTGAATCCTCATAAGCCTCAAGACAAGGTATAACCTGCACAAGAGTTTCCTCCATGTCTTCGATACTTTTTTTCTCCTTTTTCTCTATCAGTCCCATCTCTATTCTCCCTTCGTTTGTTCTGGCTTAGCACCCCGATCAATGTGGATGATGGCGTAACACTTCCCATCCGCGCCCTTCCACAGCTCCAGTTCTCCATCATACTGGTATACCACTTCTCCACCATCATCCATCACTGTCATTAATATCGCGTCCCCTGTCTCCGGCGTGTTGATCACCAGGTCTCTTACCTCGACCCTTCGCTCCGGCTCTGGATCCGGGGCTATGCTGTCAGCTGCCGCCCAGGCGATTACCGCAATGATGATCACCGCAGCAGCTGTGCAGGCCACCTTTCTTATCATGCTCTCATCTCCTTCCTAAATATCAGTTTAGCCCGCCTTTTTCGATAATCTCAACCGCTCTATTTCCAGCCTCGTCATCGATAATGCAACCTTCTTCCTTTAATTGGTCAATCGTCTTTTCCTTGTCAAAGGCTGTTTCGACCTCTTCCAAAATAACAGAAATGTCTTCGTCCAGTGTGCCGTCTTCTCTTGTGTGCCTGTCTACAACTTCAATCACCGTTTTCCGACTGATTAAATCATCACTCATTTGATGTCCTCCTGTTCCATGCTTCTGCTGCTTCTTCTTTTGTTAAATAATATCCGGATGAAGCTCCACATCCTCCTTTTTGCACAGTGCAAACAACACTCGTATATGCACAATGCGCTGTACTGTCATATTCATTACAAGGACAATAGTCCGTGTCAAAATTTCCACATTCTTCCAAATCATGCATGTCTGTAAATTCCAAATTGATACTCCCGCAATGCGGACACGGCTCTAACTTAATCTCACTCATTCTCTTCGCGCCTCCTAAATAAATCCTAATTTAGTTATCTCCACTCGTCTCCAACCTTTTACGATCCATTTCTTCTCTTTTTTCGTATTCTGCACGATCTATCTCATCCCAGCACCTGTAAACACTATTCCCTTCTTTGAAATACCGGTTCACATCTACTCTTTCGCCGTCAGGCTTTAAAATATAATGGACTGCAATGGTATCATAATCTCCGTTTTTCGGATCAGAAAGGCACTCTTCGCAGTATACTCGGTATGGTTTGTCAGTAGGCATATATGGCATAGTAAGAGGAAATAACTCCTCAACGATTTGATTAATTAATCCGTTATGCCAGGTCGTATCGGTTGCCATCTCAACCATAACCACGCGATCGTTATCGGAATACTTCACAGTCCCATCAGGGTATACGTCCTTGAATAAGGAGGCCATGCGTGAACACTGATAATGTTTTACTTTATCATCCCAATAACGCCCACACTCATTCCAGACATCATCTGTATCCTCAATCGGAACCAGTGGTTTACCATCGATAAGCCGATTCAGAATATGCTGCGTCAACCCAATACTAAAACCAGAGTGGCCATCTTCAACTAGGCTCTTGTATGCTTTAAGTGCGCTCTCGTAACAAGCACATCCATAATCCCACTCTCCTTCTTCTCTGTCTGGGTTCTCGCGCTTGCATGCAATTTCCACTTCTCTTTCTGCCCAATCTTTCATACTCACATTCTTTACCTCCATATAATAATCTTAATTCGATTAACTACGCCGCCGTCCGCTGTCTGACTCCCCGCAGGGTCTCCGGCGTGGACTGGGCGTAATACCGGCTTGTCACAGTCGGGTTTGCGTGCCCCATGATCTCCTGGATGACCCCAATGTCAGCCCCACGGTTTTTCAGGTTCATTCCCAGGGTCTTCCGCAGCTTGTGCGGATATACCCGGCACTCCATCGCTTCCCGGTTCGCTACGGCCTTCAGTATTGCCCTGATCCCGGATTTCCCCAGACGGCTGTATGGTCTCTTATCCCATACAAACAGGGCCTCTTCGTTGTCTTTCCGGCTGTCCAGATATCGTTTCAGGTGGAACCTGGCCACCTCATCCACATATAGGGTCCGATACTTCCCGGACTTCTCACTCAAGATCAAGATGTCTCCCGTATTCCAATCCAGGTCCTCCCGATTGATCTGCGGGACTTCTCCTACCCTGGCTCCGGTACTCCGCAGCACTTCCACGATCGCCCGGTCCCGGAGGCTTTCACACCCTTCCCGGAGCTCTTCCATCTGCGCCGGCCGGAAGTAGTCGATCGGCTTGCGTACTTCCTTCATCGGCTCCACCAATTCCACCGGATTGCCTCGAACGAATTTCTCCTTCCGTAGCCAGGTGAAAAACGCTGACAGATAGCGCCTCTCATTGTTGCAGGTGCTGGCCTGGTTCTTCTTCCCGGTATCCTGTACATTTCGTTGCTCATACCATCTCAGGTAATAATCAATGTCGATCTCATCCATGTCAGTGTATGGCTTATCGATCACCGCGGCCAGGCTACGGATAGACCTCAGGTACTGCTCCATGGTCTCCCTGGCAAGATTCCGTTTCTTGACCTGATATAGCCCGATCAAGTACCGGTTCTTCTCCTCCGTGGAATTGTCGATCTCGGCCGGCATAGTTGTGATCTGTTCCACGTTCAGAAACACGAACTGCTCTTCCAGGACTTTCTGCAGGATGTCCACCGCGGCCTTGTCGATGTACATTGCCATCTGCAGCATGATGTTGTTGATCACTTGGCTCTTAATATTTACACTTGCGTTTGTATACATAACAATCCTCCTTGTCTCCCAAGGACGGTTATGATATAATGTCCTCAGGTGGAAGCGGTAGATAAGTGTCTTGGCGGACGGTCTACCGCTTGTTTCTTTGCTTCTGTATACTCACCCCATTTTCTTTTCTGTTCGTTCTCACTCCTCCCAATATTCGATCACATATTCCATCCTCTGGTTCTTTCCGGAAGAACTTCCGGGAACCGGCTGCCGCTTAAGCCTGACAGCGTATCCAGCCTTGATAAGCAGCGTGGCAATCTTCAAACGATCATCCTCGTCCCATTGCGCGGCCCCCTTCCGGATACTCCGGATCACGCTTTTATTCACATCGTCCATCATGCACCTCCATATTTACATAAAATCAAACAATGTCGGCGTCGATTTCTCTGCTTCCATTTCTTTCAGGTATCCAACACCGTCCCGGAAGTAATCCGGGTTCAGTTCAATCCCATATCCATATCGGTCCATTTTTACAGCTGTCATCGGGACCGTCATCAGACCTCCAAACGGATCCAGCACGACATCCCCTTTGTTTGAATACCGGTTTATGATCCGCTCAACAATATCCAGCTGCAACGGGCAGACGTGCATTTGCTGTCTCCTGCGGCTCTGTGTCGTATTCAGTGTCTTCATTCTGTTAATATCGTCCCAGACCTCCATCTGGTTCCAGGATCCCGGCGCCACCACCATGAATGTTGCTGGGAGTTTTCCGTTCTCATCCAGCTCCTTCGCTAGCTTCACGTGCTCCTCATAGTCGTACACGCTTTCCCTGCTGTATTTCCTGTAGACCGCTTGCAGGTTATCTACAGAAATCTCTTCCAGCTCATCCTTGCTCACCAGGCGATCTCCAGAACTTCTCCAATACCCGTGAGCGTCGATCTGCCACTGCGCTCTTGTATAGTCTTCCTTGGACTTTTTAACCGGGTCATCTGCATAAGCATTGGACCGATCTGAAGGCAGCTTCCGGAAGAGAAGAATGTATTCCGGACACCCAACTCCCATCTTAGAGCCATCCTTGCATTGCTCCGTCCAGCCAAGACGATAGGTCTGGTTATTTTCCCTGACCACGTCCGTCACCACGGTGATCATTCCAAAATACTGGAATCCGTGTTTCATATAGTGTTTAATGCACATTGCATGGAACGGTTCCACGGTCGGCATTCCCGTCCCCGTGGTATTTCCAAACAGCACCCGGTCCTTCACATGGATCGCCGCCACCCTTCCAGGCTCCAGCACTCTCAATAATTCCGGTGTCAGAAAATCCATCTGCTCAAAGAATCGTTCCGTATCCTGGTTATGACCAAAATCATTGTAATTGGCACTATATTCATAATGGTTCCCAAACGGGATCGAAGTATGGATTAGCCCAACAGAATTACTTTTCATCCTCCTTGTCTCTTCCACACAATCGTCATGTACCGCCATATAGTGCGTACCTTCTACTCTCACCGTCTTCACTCCCATCTTTCGTTTCAATCCCTGCTCTTTCCCGGAGGAAGAAAGACCATATTTCTTCACGATCTCAATCATCTTCTCAACCATGTGATCGTGGTCCTTCCACTTTCGGATCAGCTCTTCCTTGATCTTCCTCTCATTCTCCATGTAGATGATGTCAATGATCACTGGCTGATCCTGTAGGAACCGGTAACAACGGTGTACCGCCTGGATAAAATCGTTAAACTCATAGTCAATCCCTAAAAAGATTTCCCGATGGCAGTGCCGCTGGAAGTTACACCCGGAACCGGACAAGGATTTCTTCGTTGCAAACAGCCGGATCCGACCTTCTGAAAAATCAATCACACGCTTTTCTCGGATGTCATAGTCCTGGGCCCCATATATATCCACGACCTCAGGCAACGACTTCTTGATCTCATGCCGCTCCGCTTCTTGGTCATGCCACAGAACGAAATGATCTTCCGGTGACGCCTCCACAATTTCTTTCAGCTTCCGGACCCGGATTCCAATCGTGTCCCGCTTCACTTCCGCCGCCTGTTTCAGCCCGGCGGCAGCGTCCGTAAATAGTGACATCTGACCATCTTTATCAGTTGCGTCCCCGTAATGGACGGGTATCTCATGCCACCTTACATCTAGCGGTGGCAACACATATCCATCATCAGAATATGCCGGATCCAGGTCAGACGGTTTTGTGATAAACAGCGCCCAAGAGCTCACCCACAACCAGAACTCATCCTCCATATTTGGATATAACGTCAGGTTATTAGCCTTTGTGCTGTCCCTCTGGAAGAACCGGGTCAGTGCCTGTCCGGTATCCATGATTTCCAGGTATCCTGCATAATGGATCAGCTCCTTGTACCTGTTTGGGGAAGGCGTCGCTGTCGCCACCAACTTATAGGGAACTCCTTTGAACTTGTCCAAAAACGTCTGGTAGGTTTTGCTCCCAAATGACCGCAGCACACTTGCTTCGTCCAAGGAAGTCGCCGCGAAATATGTCGGATCTATATCTCCGTCCCGGACTCTCTCATAGTTGGTCAGGATGATCCGGCTGCTGCATTCCCTGATCTCTTCCATCGTCCGGCAGTATTCCGGCTTTTCATATCCCAGAAGCTCCACGGCATCCCGTGTGAACTCCTGCTTCACACCAAGCGGAAGTACGATCAGCGCCTTCCCGCCGGTTCTCTCTGCAGCCAGGCGGCAAAACTCCAGTTCTTGGATCGTCTTTCCAAGACCAAAACTCTCAAACAGCGCTCTTCTCCCACCCTTCAATGCCCAAGACACTGCGTCTCTCTGATGAGGTTTCAGCGCCGGGTTAATATTTTCAGGATCCACATCAAAACCACTTTCCGGCGCAATCTCTATTTTCGTCTTCAAAAAATCTAAATAATCCACATCGAAAGGAAGCCAGATATCTTTTCCCGGCCGGGGCTCCCGCCTCCTTTCCATTTTTTAAAAAATCTGCAATAACTTCGCCCGCCGTTCCGCTTCCTCCGAATGGCCGGCATTCTTTCCGGCGCTGTTGATCACGGCACAAATCCGAATCCAGCGTACCCGGAAGCGTTCGAAATCTTCTAACGATTTGAACCCATATACTTCTATCTGCTCTGTAGAGATCATGAGCTATCTCCTTTCTCGATCAACCGCCGCTCCAGATCTGCCATGTCTCCATAACTGCGCTCCGGAGCATTGGAAAAAGCTGTCCTTCCACGGTCTTTTTTCTTTGGTTCGTCCTGTGCTCGGGATAACCAGCCATTTACAAAACGCTTAACCCCACGCCGTGTCTTCCGCTTCTCCTTGTTGCTGTTGCTCCATGCTCGTATCTTTCGGAATTCCTTTGCAACATCAACGCCAGGATACAGACGGACATACTCTTCGTAGTCAGGTAGAGGACATTGCCATTCTGATCCGTCGACAAGAGGTACCGCTTCCACGGGTGCAAGCGCGGTTTCCGCGCGCGCACTATATAATTTTGAATTGGATTTGGATTCTGTATTGGATTGGATTAAAGCGGTATCTTTTCGCGACTCGCCGCAACTTGCCGCAACTTTCTGCGAATCATGTGTAATTTCAAGAATTTCATCAAATGTGAGCTTCCTTTTTCGCGACTGATTGCATTTGGGGCATGTAAGTCTAAGATTTTCCATTGTAGCTCTTCCGCCTTGCGAAACGGGAACGACATGATCTATGTGGAACAATCCCGCTCCTTTTTTTATCAGCTCATAAGCATTCTCAATAGACGAAACATACTTACCACATACCTGGCACTTAAATCCATCCCTTTCGATTATGTCAACTTTCATGCTTATGGGTATAAATCTTCTGAGATACCAGTCGTTAATAGACGTATCATTTGGTTCAGGACACTTATTTTTACTTTCTCTAATTCTTTGGTGTTCTGACCATTTTGGCAGGGATCCATAAATTTCCTTTTTTCCATCTGATGTATAAAACGCCACTTTACCTATCCCGGATAGTTCAATTAACGCATCTTCAATATCGGATTCACTCACAATCTCTATCTCTCTAGGATACAGTCTTGCGCGCATGATTTGAGAGTCTGCGTTAAATCTTCCGTAGTCATCAGCATAAGTTATAAGACGCTTATATAAATCTCCCGCAAAGAAGCTTACTTCTGACAACCCTTTACTTTCGTTTATGGATTCTTTTATAATCCTGTTTGGCATTTCACTCCGTCACCCCTCCTTTCTCCCGCCGCTCCCGTGCAAACGGCGGGGACGTGATACAATCAATGAACCGTGCAAAGTAGTTCCCGCACGGGAAAGAGTCATATTTGATAGTTCCTTATAGCCACGACTTACCAAATTCAGCTATGAAATCCTCACGGGTCCCGTAGCATTTTTCATAATAAGCCTGTGCCATACGCTTCAAATGAAGGTCTAACCCTTCGTTTGGTTTTTCATGAATACTATTTGCTCCAAATTCATGGAGGTTGGCCGCGATCGGTATAACAAATCCTCTCTTTTCCGACCTCTTTCTCCTGGCTCCTGGGAAGATATGGTGAATATGGCAGTATGGTGTCCCCGTTAAATAGCAATGTTCCAGATCATTTGTGAACACACTCCATATTTTCATATCTCAACACCATATCTTTCTTTCAAAATCCTTTTTTCATCCGGTGTTGCAATCTCAGAATCCGGAATCCCCGCATGCTTACACTCGCTTATTGTCCCATCGATCAACCGGGACATCTCCTCAGTGTTGTATGTATGGGAGCCCCTGAGAAGCTTGTAGGTGCGGTATACGATACCATCATCCCCGGTCCGCACCTGCGAAGTCGGAAAAACATGATAATCTGTAGCATTATCCGCTTTCTTCCGCGCCTCATCTGTATCCGGGATTGTGAGATATACACCTTTCCCCTCATAGATCTCCGGCTGACCATACCCGCGGAGCAGCATATTATGTATCTCTGCATTGCTCACCCCGATCAAGCCTGAAAGCTTTGTTACCAACACCCAATAGTAGGAGTTGGCGTCAAGGCTTCTCTTTTTCCTGTATCGCTTGATTTCAAGGCTCAGCTTTTCACAGTCCTTCAGATCTTCATAAGCCTGCCGGAAATCCTCGTTGATCTGGATCACGGCCGCCATCTTTCCTGTAAGAAAATCTATTACAGGTTCCTTCAATCGTCCTGTAAACTTCATTTCTTATCATCCTTTGGTCTATTGTCATAGCTGTAACACATCTGGGATCTGGTATCGTTCTTTATGGCAAGTGCTATAATATTTCTTTTGTCGTCATATAAGATCTGAGTGACGCGAAACCTGTCATAACAAGTGAGCACATCATTTCCCCGCTGATCTTTTCTCCCGGTCTTCTTTATTTCACATTTATCAGCCGGAATCCAGATAAACGGCGCGGTATAAAGTTCTCTTCCAATACCCCAGTTAAAGCACGCTCGCTTAAAACTGTCAGAGGCAAGCCCTTTTTCCTTCTCTGTGAAGCTCTCTTTACCAGTATCTTCCTTACTGATCCACTGCCCGATCTCTTCGTCATAGATACTGACAGTACAGTTTGCGTTATCCCTGCTGTGCGATCTGGACCATCTCATCGGCCCAACAATTTCATCAAGGATATTCATGTCACATCTCGCGTCCTTATAGAGAAGAAGTGAAACACCGGTAGTCTTCACGGTCGAAACACGACACTCTATCTCTTCCGCCCTAAGCGTCCTGATCTCTTTCATCTTCTTTTTCCTCTCTTTCGACAACTCTACTTGCCCACATATCTGCAAAATGCAGCAGCATATACATAGGCGTTTCCTTGCCTTGAATCTGGTACTTGAAGCTACCGTACAAACCATTGTGCCAAAGGATGGCCTGCTGCTCTTCCTCAGTCAGTTCGATAAACCGAGAAGCAATAGCAATACTTCTTACTTCGTGATCAACATACAGAAGATCCGGGTTAGAAATATATGGCTTTGAGGTAGACTGATAAGGTTCCGGGTTTGGGTTGGCCTTTGTCGCTCTGCCTTTCAGCATATTCGGAACATAATTGGGTTTATCGTACTGCCCCATCTTTCCAAGGTCATGAAGCAAGGAACAGATGATGATACTTTCAGTTTCTAACGGACACCCCAGCATTCCATTAAATGCTGTCATTACCTCGTAAACATTGAAACTATGCTCGGCAAGCCCCCCTTCATGCGAAAGATGATGGCTTGTACTGCAAGGAGCACTAAAAAAACCGTACTCCTCCATATAATTAACAAGGTTCTCCACGCCTTCCCTATGTGTGCTTAACAGCAAATCTCTAATTCTTCCTGCGTCCATCCTGATACCTCCATTTCTTCTATCCGTCTGTTAATCTCCTTACGTTTGCGACGCTTCCTCGCTTCTGTGTCCTGGCAGTCACATCTCTCTCCAGGATCCAGATAGCAGCCACAATATGGACATTCATGATAATACATGTCATACCCCCTATTTCTTGTAGACAGCCTCAATCAGTCCGGTAACAAAACGCCTTGCAGCGGACACCGCGTCGAAAGCTGCTACCTCTTCTTCCGGGAGCTTTTTCTCCCCGGTCAAATGGTCGATGACCATACAAGATATCTTCGCAACAACGTATGCAACGTCTTCCAGGTATTCAGGGCCTTTTTTGTCGGCCAGATCCACCGCCACCTCTGCGGAAGCAACGGCCATCAGGGTTTCTAACTCATGGTTAGTCGTTACAATTTTCTTTTCGCCCATTGATTTATCCCTCCATTTTTAGTACAATATTGATAATTTGTCCGAGCGCCCGAGGTTCCCGCCTCATAAGGGCGCTCATTTCATACGATCTGCCGGATCACATCCATGATCATTGCTGTGCCGGAATCCATCGCAACATTTACGATCTTGCAGTGGCCGCTTGCGAACTTGGCATAAACCAAATCTTGACTGGCGTCAAACTCCAACGCAACCACGTCGTACAGGTTCCGTGTCTCTCGCAACACTGGTACCAGAAGGTCCAAGATCTTCTGCTTGCTCTCTATCATCGGTCTCACCTCCTCTCAAAATCAAAAAATATCGATCCATCCCCAGCAGTCTGCCAGGCAAATCACCACCGCGGCCACCGCCAAGATCTCCAGCAACAGTGTGCACCGGTAGATCCAGGTCCAACACCTGTCGATCTCACGCTCCAGGCGTCGCACTCTCCGGCGAATCCACCAAGGCGTGTCCGGCTTCAGCGGCCAGGGTTCGATAATTTTTAGACCATCATCTCTCTTCAATGCTTGTCCCTCCCCTCTACCGCCCTCAGGCGGCCTTCTCGATTTTGTATTTGATCTCCACGCCCTCCTGCTCTGCCAGGAGGCTTATGAGAAGATCCAGTGTCTTTCTTGCGTCCACATGCACCACCTCTCTAATATGTATTCCTTACCGATTGTCCGGGTTGCCAGTATCTGGTATAATCTTCCTATCAAATGATGAAAGGACATCTCAATTATGCTTCATCCTCATTTACCTGAACCAGATTACGATGTTGACCTTTGGGGCGATGATGATTCCCCATACGAATTAATGGAAAAGACAGCCAACAACACTGCCGAGCAACTTAAAATGCTCCAACAAATAAAATCCGAGTCAGACAAAGAAACTGAACTCAACCGGAAACGTTTTATCATTCAGACCGCCCTTTCTGCAGCTGCTCTAGTTGCTTCTGTTGTCGCTGCTGTTGCTGCCATAATCGCTTTGTTGTAGAAGCGAGCAGTATCTGATTTATTGAGGACAAAACCACACTGACAGAAAGAATGATGATTGCCACTGTCTCCACTACCTCACCTCCTCCTCTGTCTTGAACAGATAATCACTTAAAGTGACTATTCTTCGTAAAAAATAAATTGCACCGAGCGCTTAAAGTACTTTGCAATTTTCTTTTTTACTTCGTCGCTTGGTATTCTTTCCCCGTTTTCATACATTGAATATGTACTCTGACAAACACCTATTGCGCTTGCAACGTCTTTCTGTGTCCGCTCTCCACGCAATTCAGAAAGACGTTTGCCGATTGTCTTTGCGTTCAATTGTTACCACCTCCTGTTATGCTGTTTAAATGTTCACTCGTTGTGATCTCCACATGTTCAATCTTACACCTTGGATATTTGTCTGTCAATCACTCAAAGTGACTTTTTTCTTTTTTGTGCATTTTCACTAAAAGTGATTATTCCAATTTACAAGATTCACATTAAGTGATATAATGCAAGGTACAGAAAACAAGACAAAAGCTACAGAAAGATGGGACTGACTATGGCAGAATTTAAGAATATTATTTTATCTTTGCGAAATGAAAAAGGATTTAATCAGGATCAGATGGCAAAGGCTCTTAATGTATCTAAGAGTACTATCGCAATGTGGGAAACAGGCCAACGATTTCCAAGCACAGAAAAATATGAAGAAATTGCCGATTATTTTAATGTTGATATGGATTTTCTATATGGACGATCTCCCATAAAGAGAAAACACATGTTTGACGACACAGGAACAGAATATACTGACTCTCGATTAGTTGATCCAGCTAACAATAATGAAAAGTACTATTCTGATGAAGCAGCCAGGGATTTAGCCCAGTTTATGTTTGAGAATCCTGAATACAAGGTGCTTTTTGACGCCTCTAGAAAAGTAAAAAAAGAGGATATCCAATTTGTTAAAGAAATGATTGACCGGGTAAGGGGCGGTGATAATGACGAAGGATGTTAATGTTATTCTGGCGGATATGCCGGTGACGATACCTGCGTATTCAATAGCCAACCAGGACATGAGCTATACAGTCGTGATAAATGCAAGGCTCAACTACGAAAGGCAACTGGACGCATATTATCACGAAATGTCCCACATAGAAGGCGGGGACTTTGACAGAAAATGCTCCGTGGATGTGTTGGAGTGCTATGCGCATGCGCTTATGAAATAGGGAGGATACTATGGGAATTGGGGATATGTTTAAGACGAATGAATATAAGGCCGAAATAGATAGGCTAAGAGCAGACAATCAACGTCTGTACGCAGACAATTGCAATATGCACAGCCTGCTTACTCCGGAAATGCGTACAGCTCAGGGGCTGCAGACTATGATTGCAAACTTGGAAGAGAAAAAAGCACGTCTTGAAAAGAACATTTCCGTGATCGAACAGGATATCGGGAGGCGAGTCGCAAATATACAGAATCTAGAATCCGAGATTGCCAGCCGTCAAGCACAGGTCATTGAATTGGACGACAAGATACTTTTCCAAGATTTTGGACTATATACACCAATGTACAACCTAGCAAACTCAGAGGAATACAAAGACCGTCTGTCTGTAATCAGGCAGCGGCAGAAGGACATGATAAAGAATGACGTTGCCTGCGTCTATCCAGCAAACCCAACACTTGACGGAAGCGCAAGCAAGGGGAGAAAAATGATAAAAGATAATGTCCGGCAAATCCTGCGGTCATTTAATAACGAGTGCGAAGCGGTCATTGACAAAGTTAAGTTTAACAACATCGAATCAATCAGGAAGAGAATTGAAAAATCTTATAACGACCTCAATCGCATGAATGCAGCTATGCAGATAAGCATTATCCCGGCCTATTTATCATTGAAGCTGGAAGAACTGAACCTCTGTTATGAATATGCTGTAAAAAAGCAAGAAGAAAAGGACGAGCAGAAAAGAATCCGAGAGCAGCTTCGAGAGGAAGCAAAGCTGCAGAAGGAAATCGAAGAAGCAAGGAAAACTATCGAAAAAGAAAAAAGCCATTACAACAACGCTTTAATTCAGATCGAGGAGCAATTATCCTCTGCCAGTCCAGACGAGAGAAGTGATCTGGAGAAAAAGAAAGCAGAAATTCTTGATCAGTTATCTGAGATACAAAAGTCTATTGAAGACATAGATTACCGGGAAGCGAACAAGAAGGCCGGATATGTCTATATTATTTCAAATATTGGTTCGTTTGGAGAGAACATATACAAGATCGGGATGACCAGGCGTCTCGACCCGCAAGAACGAGTTGACGAATTGGGAGACGCTTCTGTACCCTTCAACTTCGATATTCATGCAATGATCTTCTCGGATGACGCCCCTGCACTGGAGGCGGCGTTGCATAGGGCCTTTGAGGATAGAAAGCTTAACATGGTAAACCATAGAAGAGAGTTTTTCAACGTTACTCTCGACGAGATCGAAGAAGTTGTGAAAAAGAATTTTGACAAAACTGTTGAATTTACAAGGGTAGCTCCAGCAGAGCAATATCGAGAAAGCATAATGATCAAAAAAGCGAAAATCCAATAATAAAAACCGCCCCGGTGCGGCAACACCAGGACGGCAATGTACAAGGCTCCAGGAAGAGCCCCGCAGCCGTGATCAACACGGCTCCCTCAGGGAATATTCTATCATCTTCCTTGGAGCAGCGCAAGCGGAACACAGGTTCGCTGGCTGTTATTTTTATACCCATTTTTGCATAGCATACATAAGGAGATGATACCATGACCGACAAGATCAAGCGCTGCGCGATATACATCCGGGTATCCACCGCCGAGCAGATGATCCACGGCAAGTCCCTGGAGGCCCAGCGAGAATACCTGATGGCCTATGCAAGGGACCACGGGATGACCCCGGTGGGAGTCTACGCAGACGAAGGGAAAACGGCTCGTAAAGAGCTCAGGAAGCGGAAGGCTATACATTCCCTGCTTGAGGACGTAAAAGCCGAGAAAGTTGACGTCATTCTCTTCTGGAGGCTGGATCGGTGGTTCCGGAACCTATCGGACTTCTATAAAGTCCAGGATGTCCTGGATGAATATGGTGTCCACTGGATCTCGGCCTCAGAGCCCGGGATCAACATGGAGACCAGGGATGGCCGGCTGCAGCTGAATGTGGTGCTGTCCATCGGCCAGAACGAGGTGGACACAACATCGGAGCGGATTCGATTTGTAAACGAAGCCTCCATTCGCCAGGGCAAGGCCATCTTTGGCGACGGGAATATGCCCAGGGGCTACAAGCTGGGAACCGTGGACGGGAAGAAGTGCATGGTGAAGGACCCGGACCAGGAAGATCTGGTTAATGCATTCTTCGATTACTTCGAGAAGCACCAGAGCAAGCAGGGAGCCCTGCGCTATATGCAGAAGAACTATGACCCGGAGTTTTCCTACAGCGTCCTCAGGACCATGCTTTCCAGCGAATTTTACAAGGGAACTTACCGGGGGATCCCATACTGTCCCGCCTACCTGTCAGAAGAGCGCTGGGAGAGGATCCAGCGGATCAGCAAAGGGAAGAACGTCAAGATCGCCCCCTCCGGCCGGATATATTATTTCTCGGGGATGATCCGGTGCCCGGTGTGCGGCCAGATTCTGTCAGGTACCGGCTGCAGATCAATCATCAACCGGAAGACCGGGGAGAAGAGGGACTATTGCTATTACCGGTGCAACCATGCAATGATCGACCGGATCTGCACGAACCGGCACAGGCTCAGTCAGAATTTGATGGAAAGCTACCTCCTGGAGAACCTGGAGAGGGAATTTGCAGCGTACAAGATCCGTGTGGAAGACATCAGAAGAAAGAAGAAGAAAGAAGCCCGGGCGCCCCGGACGGAGAAGCAGATCGAGAAGGAGATGGAGCGGCTGAACATCTTGTTCCAAAAGGGCCGGGTCACCTGGGACTACTATAGCGGGCAGTACGACGCCCTGGAGAAGGAGAAAGCCGATCTCAAGCTGGTGATCGCCGAGCCGGAGACAGACTATTCGTCCATCGAGGAGCTCCTCGGCCAGGACTTCCGGGCGATCTACAACTCCCTGACCCCGGAAAACCGGCGGGCCTTCTGGCGGAACACCATCCGGCAGATCCACATAGGGCCGGACTACACGGTCAAGAAGGTTGATTTTATTTAGTCCGTCTCTGCCTAAGTTGTGTGCCCCATTTGGCGCTGACAAGACAATGACCGCCGTCCTCTCCGACAGCGCGGACATTGGGTTTATGGGCTCGGAAGCCTCTATCTACACCTACAATGAAGGCGCCACTGACCACGTAGTCAACTTCGCCCAGCTCACCCAGCGGGCCGGCAATTTCCTTGTAGCCCGCCAGAAGATGCCTGACTTTACCTGGGAAGACCTGAAAGGGACCGACGTCCTGGGAGGAAGAAAAGGCGGCATGCCTCAGATGGTCTTCGAGTATATCCTGAAACAAAATGGCATTGATCCGGCTAAGGATGTAGCTATTGACCAAAGCATCGACTTTGGCTCTACTGCCGCCGCTTTCGCGGAAGGCCAGGCGGACTTCACCGTAGAGTTTGAACCGGGCGCCACCAGCCTGGAGCAGGAAGGCAAAGGCTATGTCGTGGCCTCCCTGGGC
>UMIY01029185.1_pt1 | contig 40638 bp, 28 predicted proteins | sample 1965921 | NCBI WGS metagenome assembly UMIY01 (sample SAMEA4836134, study PRJEB28245) | human gut metagenome | biome: gut microbiome; material: fecal sample | place: Denmark | collected 2008
ACGGGTTCTGCGCTGGGCGGCCTTACGCTGGAAGCATACAAGGGTACGCAGGAAGTTAAGCCGATAGACGGCGAATTCCTCGATATAAACGAGGTTATAGAAATCGCGCTTGCCGTTTCTGAGCAGGTGCAGGCTATAATCAACGAGGAGCAGATTCACTTCGATATCGACGCGGGCGCAACTATCGACGGGGTTGCCGTAGGCATAGAAGGTTCTGCCGCAGTCGATTGGGTGGGCGGAACGCTCAACAAACTTGCGGTTACGGCGACGCTTTCTCTTCAAAACAGCGGCGAAGCCAACAGGTCGGCCACGGCGTTCACCTTCCTTTATAATAACGGCGCGGCAGACAGCGACCCCTATATAAGAATAGGCATAGGCGATGAGGTGCTCAACATAACGAAGGGCGACATCGCTACGGTAAGCGCGCAGATAGGTGACCTCAAAGTTCAGATAGAAAAGCTGATTGACGCCATAAACGGCGGCTCGGCGCAGTCTGACGGAGAAGCGGAGCAAATAGTTGCCGAAATTGCCCGCCTTTCGGGTATTTCTGCGATAACTGTTGACGGCGGCGACGGAAGCATTAAAGAGCCCGACGCGGTTATCATCATCAACGCGCTTTTAGATGCGCTTCTCGGCGCAAACGAAAACGGAGAAAACGTGCTTGCCGACATCTTCGGCGCTATAATGAGCGGTACTTCCGTATCTGCCGACGACCTCTCGCTCGCCGTAAAAATGCTGTTTGAAAATATCGGCGCAAGCCTCAGCATAGGCCTCGACAACGGAGGCAGGCTCTCGCTCGGCGGAACGGTTACAAGCGGCGGTGCAGAAGTTGCCGATTTGCACATTTCGGCAAAGAGCGGCCTTGGCGGAGTATTTGAAAAAATAGACGGCTCGCTCGACGAACTCAAACAGAACTCTTCTTCGGAAGAAGTTTCGTTCATAAAAATCGTATACGACTATCTGTTCAAGGCGATAGGCAACGTCAACATAGGCGACTACCTCGGTAGCGATGCTTATAAAGTATCGTTCAGACTTGGCGGCGACGGCAGCAAAATACCCGAGCTTGCAGGCGTTCAGGTAACTGCCGACCTGTATTTTGCGGGCAATTACCAGGGCGGAAATCTTATCCGCGCAGATATAAGCAATCTCACCGTAGACGGCTTCAATCTGTCGGCAGACGTGGTATACCTTAACAACACCCTGTATATCGACCTTGAAAACATCGACGGCACGGCTTTAAGCGGCCTCAAAGTGCAGGTTCAGGCAGACGATATATACAAGGCGGTTGAAAATATAATCGCGCTCATCAAAAACGACAAGGTTATAAACTTCTTCGGCAGCGTGGCGGGTTCGTTCCGCACATCCGGAGGCGAGGGGCAGGAGGCGGCAGGCGCGGCTGTAACCCTTTCGGAAGAGCAGGAAAAAACTTTCACCGATATATTGGTGGCGCTTCTGTCGCTCGACTATTCCGAAGTGGTAAAAATCAGCAGTGCGGACGGTGCGACGACCATCACTGCCGATATCGACGCCGTACTCGAAGCCGTGGGTGTAGACGTAAGTGTCGGTTCTGCGCAGATTGTCGCCGAAAAAGACAGACTTACCGTAGGCCTCAGCCACGAAAACAGCAACTACAACTGGATACAGCTCGTTGCCGAGCGCAGCGAAAGCCTCAACTTCGATACTTCGTCCCTTACGGGCTACATAGATATCGGCTTTGTGGCAGACATAGTTGACGATGCGGGCAAGTTCATAACTTCCAACGCGCCCGCAGACGGCGAAATTTCTACCCTGTTCACCCTCAACGGCGGCACGATAGCGGCCGACGTGGATATTTCGGATATCGACTTCTCGTCTGCACTTGGCGATGAATGGTGGAGCGGAATAGTAGGCGCGGTATTGAAGGGCCTTGATATAGATCCCATAACCATAAGCAATATCGATTTGGTTATAGGGCTCGATTCCGCGGGCGAGCTGTACTTCTCGTTGGAGGGCGACATTTCGGCCGTAAGCGTTACGGCGCTCGGGTTTATCCCCATAGAATTTGTGGCGGCAAACAGCATAGGCATAACTTATTCCGACGGCCTCATCACGTTAAAGAAGGACAGCGGCGGCAGTCCCATATATTGGGTAATGACTCCCGAATACTTCATCGATAACCTGTTTGCAGAACAGAGCGACGAAAACGGCACCGATTCGCCCATACGCTGGCTGCTCGGCACGGGTTCGAGTATCTGGAACCTCATTGCAAGCAATCTCGGCGGCCTTATAGACATCGATTCCGGCATAACTTCGCCCGACGAAATTACTTTGTATCCCGTTTCAAACGGCGGCAGAGACGGCGGAAATGAAGAGGCGACTGCGCTTTCGCAATTCCTTGCAGGTTATGCGATAAAACTCGGCGAAGAAAACGCCTATACATACGGCGGATATTCCGCCGCGCTCGAAAGGCTCGGGCTTAAAGACAGCAATAATTATTATGCGTTCGCGCTGAATGCAAGCGGCCTCACGGGAGGGATGCTCGACGCTCTCGATGTTGCCCTTCTCCGCGACGAAACTTACGGCTTCGGCGGGTTGAAGGCCTACGCCTCGGTAATGAGCGGCGCGGTGGTCGTAAACTTCAATATCGGCTATTCGGGATATAAGGCGCCCACCGATTCGTCTGTGCCTGCAAATTATTACGAAAATGCCGTAGGCAGCCTTTCGGATGCGGCAAGGCAAGAGTTCGATAACGCGCTTACTCTTAATAACGATGTAAATGCCAATATCAACGGCATCGATACCGTATACGCCTACGATGTGTTCGGCGGCGTCAAGATAGAGGGCGGCGTTCTCAGCACTGTGAACACCCAGCGCGAATATGTTGACGAATTGCTCACCGTAACCGTATACGAAAGCGTGGAAGATATGGAAGCGGGCGTAAACGCCGCAACATACAAAGTAAGGTATGGCTCAGTAATCAACCTGCACGACGACTGGAATATAATGTCGGACGATGACGGCAACGTGTACGTATACGTTGCGGCAGGCGATACGAGCGGAACATATCCCGAAACTTACACCGTTGAAAACGATACCGTCTTCTATAAAACGACGGTGAGCGGCGAGGAGTGGACTACGGCAAAAGTTACCATAAACGGCCAGATGTTTGTGGTTAAACACGGCACTTCGCTCAACGATATCGTTGCAAACAAGTTCGGCGGCTACGGCGTTGTGGGCGGCTGGAAACAGGTTATTTCCGATACTGAAACCGTTGACTTTACCGCAACCACAGTTACGGAAGACGTTGAACTCGAAGTTCAGTTTGCCCGCCTTTCGGTAACGGCCGAAAACGGAGTCGTATACACTCTCAGCGGCGGCACGCAGGGCGAGGGCGTCAACACCGTGTACGACCATTACGAGGTAACGGGCTACACGCAGGCAATCTCTGCTTATTACGAAGAAAACACCACCTTGGTTCTCGAAAACGAGGTAGATGGCGTGCCCGTCACCGCAATCGCCGCAAATGCGTTTGCAAATTCGAGCAATACCGAAGCAACTTCACTTAAAAATGTTGTAGTTCCTGAAAGCATTACGGTTGTGGGTAGCAGAGCATTCCTCGATAATAAAGGTATCCGTTCTATAATATTCCTTGCACAAAACGTCACGTTTAACACTAGCGACGGAGACAGAAAGTATTATCCTTTCTATGGCTGCTCAACTGATAATAACGATAACGGGTCATTGCTGAATATTTATTATAATGGCGACTACGAATCGGATAATGTCGATACTTTCTGTATAAAAGATAACGGTTGGGGCAATTGGTATCGTATTGGTGACAGCGGCTGGGGGCAGATGCACGATGGCGGTACGTGGGCATATCTTGACATTTCGCTTGACGCCGACATAGAAGGCTATGCATCTGACGATTTACGCGACGATATTGTGGCTTATCTTGCAGATAACGGTTATTCCTACAACGAAGCAATTTATGCTGGAACTAATTGTATGCTCGTGAACCTTTCCGGTGTCAGCGCAGACGGGTTCAAGGCGGAAGCAGAGAGCGCGGCTAAACTCCTCATAGATACTTATACCGCGTCGGTATCGGGTGCAGTCAATATGTATTCGGTAACGGTTGAAGTTTCGGCAATGAGCGGCAGCCTTGACAGCGGATTCAGCGGCGGAATATATGTAAACATCGATGTGACGGATTCCGGTGAGGTCTGGTATAAGACTTCTTGCAGCTATACCTTAGACGGCGAAACTTCCGTCGTAAACCCGATGAACGTTGAATATGAGGAAGGATGTTCTGTGGAATTCAATGGCGTTCTTTACGTCAAGGCCGGTTCGGCTATTACACTAAGTTCCACAAACAGTTCTGCTTACGGTCTTGTATCGGTCGATGTGAACGGAGTAAGCAATTCTGACGCGGCAGACGGCGTGTGCGAAATCGTTATGCCTGAAAGCGTTGCAAACATCGTTGCAAACTATCAGACAGTAGGTACGCCCATAAGTATTTATAGCGAGGTTTCGTTTAAGTACGACGGCGTTATTTACGAAAATTCTGATAACGGCAGGTATTCCGTCGTGCTCGGCAAAGAGGTAACAGAACTCACTTATGAAGTTACCGCAAAAGAATCGGGCTACTATTTCATAGGTTGGGCAGTAATGAACGGTGAAACGTTAGAATTTACTTCCGATTTGACCGTTTCAAAAGACGCGCAATTTTATGTAATCTGGGCGCAGAACAATTCTCAGAATCTTACGGTTTCGTTTGAAAAACCGGAAGCTAACACATCAAGTCTTTCAGATATAGCTGTAACGTCTGAACAGGGTTCGTTCAGTGCCTGGTATGCCGATGAAGATTTCAGTAAAGAGGCCATCTCAGAACTTGGTACGAATACTGTTGTGTATGCTAGATTGTCGTTCACGCTTGGTTTTACTATTAGCGGTGAAAATACAAAGTATAATGTTACAATGAGCTATCCCAATTCTTCAAGCGAGACTTATTGGGAAGAAGATGCAACGGGATTGTCTACTAACGATGCTAATAAAATTGATTGGCTTGCAGACGGTATAGCTGATTCGCAAGGAACGGCAATTGTTGTTCTTGAAGGCGCATATGTAGAAGTGAGTCGTGGAGACAATGCAAATGTTATTTTGATTAACATTTATAATGTTAAAGACGCCGATGTGCCGTTATATTCTATATCGGTGCAAGGGATAAAGATGTCGTGGCGCGGAATTGGAAGCTGGGGCTCTTGGCGAGAAGATGGTGACAGAGCATTCTTCGACGGAAATAGTCACTTCAACAGTAACGAATGTAGCGCTGATGGCTTTACTATGCCAAATGGGTACAATATAGATGGCAATAACAAAGTTTGGCTGATTTCTGAAAGTGTAAGTCAGAACTTGGAATTTATATTGACTATTTAAATACCCTCAACACTCAAATATGCGCCGCGCGGCGGATAAATTCGCCGCGCGGCGCATATTCTTTTATATGGACCTGATTGAAAAAATTATTTCCGAACTCGGCGCAGACGAGGCGCACGCCATCACTATCTGCCCGGGCCGCCTTGCTTACCTTCGCGGCGTAAAGGCGGTGGAAGAACTCACACCCGAAAAAATTATCCTCGTAAGCGGCAAAAACACCGTAGTTTGCGAGGGCGAAAATCTGCTTGCCCGCGAGTACTTTCAGGGCGATATGGTAATAAAAGGCAATGTAAAAAAGGTGAGCGTTGAATAACAGAACCCGCTTAAAAATTGTATGCTCTCCGCGCCAGGCGCTGTCCAGGCTGTCGCGCGAAAATATTCCCGTTTACAATTGCAAAAAACAGGGCGCGTGGTTTGCTTTTTCCGTACCCGATAATTTCGTACAAAAAGTTTTTGCAATTTTTGCACGCCCGTGCTATAATATCACCATAGAGCGTAAAAGCGCTTTAACGCGGCTAAAAAACTTTGCCGTGCGCAGGGCGTTTCTCATCGCGGGCTGCGCGGCATTCATAGCGGCAAGCTGCCTTTCAAATGCCTTCGTTTTAAAAATTACCGTAACGGGCAGCGGAGCTTACCTTGCCGACTATGTAAAGGGCGTCGCCTATTCATTGGGCGTGCGCGAAAACTCGATATACCGCGGCGGGGAAGAACCCGCCCTCATATCCCGCGTTCTGGCCCTTCCTTCCGTCACTTTCTGCTCCGTGCAAAAGCGCGGCAGTATACTTTACATCGACGTGGAAACGGAGGAAGAGAGCGGTTCTCCCGCAGGGTATGTTCCGCTTAAAAGCGACGGCGACGGGACTGTTGAGAGCATAGTCGCAATCTGCGGCACGGTTCAGGTTTCCGCGGGCGACTCTGTTTCGGCGGGTGATACGCTCATTGCGGCATATACCGAGGTGAGCGGGCAGAACGTGCCCTGCATTGCGGTGGGCTATGCGGTAATTCTGCGCTCGGCCGCCGTCAGCTATACTGCCGCCGAAGAGAGCGAGCAGAGCCTTGAAAGCGCCTATGCCGCCGCACTTTTATACACGGGCGGGGAAGAGATTGTAAGCCGCGACTATACCGTAAAGACCACGGCCGAGGGGGTGATTTACAACGTTGAGTTCACCTACCGCCACACCGTGAGCATAAATTTTGACTGAGAACAAATTTTTTATGACGGAAATAACCAGGGAAGTGCCCGCAGGGTCTGTGGACAGGCTCCAAAAAATTCTGGGCAATTTCGATGAAAACGCAAACGTAATAATGCGCGAACTCGGGATAAACCTGCGCGTGGAGGGGCTTAACATAGTCGTTTCGGGCGCGGAGGACAAGGTTTCGATGGCGGCGGACGTGCTGGAATGTCTTGTAGAGCTTGCCGCCGACGGCGACCCGATAGACGGCGCGCGCATAATGTACTGCATAGAGCTTGCCAAAGAGGGCAGGGCGCAGGACATTTTAAAACTTTCTGGCAGCACGGTGGGCGTAACCTACCGCGGCAAGCCCATAAAGTGCAAAACGGTGGGGCAGAAGAGGTATGCCGACGCCATAAAAAAGGACACCGTCGTGTTCGGCGTAGGCCCCGCGGGTACCGGCAAGACCTACCTTGCGGTGTGCCTTGCGGTGCAGGCCTATAAGTCCAAACAGGTCGAAAAGATTATCCTCACCCGCCCCGCAGTCGAAGCGGGCGAAAAGCTGGGCTTTCTTCCGGGCGACTTGCAGACCAAGGTAGACCCCTACCTGCGGCCGTTGTACGACGCCTTGCAGGAGATGCTCGGGCTGGAAACTTACACAAAACTTATGGAACGCGGCTCTATCGAAATAGCGCCGCTTGCATATATGCGCGGCCGCACTCTTTCAAACGCCTTCGTCATTCTGGACGAAGCTCAGAACACCACGCGCGAACAGATGAAGATGTTTTTAACGCGAATGGGCGACGGCAGCAAGATGGTGATAACGGGCGACGTCACGCAGATTGACCTGCCCGAAGGCAAAAAGAGCGGCCTCGTGCACGCCGTGCACGTTCTTAAAGATATCGAAGGCATAGCCATATGCCGCCTGACCGATAAAGACGTCGTGCGCCATCCCCTGGTGATGAAGATAGTGCGCGCATACGAAATAGACAGTAAAAGGAGCGAAAGCGAAAAAGGTGAAAAACAGTAGAAAGGCGTATACTCTGGGCGCTTTCGTGTATATTGCGGGCACCGCGGTGCTGTTTGCCATATTCCTTCTTATGATTGCCGTAAACCTCGGCGACGCAACCGCACAGCACATCCGCGAAAACACCGAACGCATAATTTTAATCTGCGTGTCGTTCTGCATTGTTTCGGGCATAATGTACTGTTATTTTTACTTTGAAAACAAAAAGTACATTCTGTCTGTCGGCAAGATAGTGGAGGTATTCCTTCTGCTGTCGCTGTCCCTTCTCATTGCATTTCTGATAGGCAAATTCGTAAATGCGGCGGCCCGTCCCGTGGCATTTCTCGCGCTTATGGCCGTAACACTTCTGGGCAGAAGAGAGGCGATATTCTTGAACATAATATTCGCCCTTTTTATGTTCATACTCGATAACTTCTCCGACGTGACGGGCCTGAACGCCTCAGAAAGTTACAACTTCCTCATTCTCACGTTCTGCACGGGTATGATAGGCATCTTCATCACCCCCAGAATAAAGACGAGGATAGGCAGCGTACTGCTCGCGTTCGTGCTGCTCATTCCCATAGAGCTGATAATAGCTCTTCTGGAAGCCACCGTAACCGAACAGTTTACCGAAACTTTAAACCTGTTTATGTACGGCGCACTGTCGTCCTTCTTCTCGGTGCTTTTATATATGTTCCTGCTGCCGATATTCGAGGTGATGTTCTCTGAACTCACGATATTCAGGTTGCGCGAACTCGCCTCGGAACAGGCAAAACTCATAAAAAGGCTCAAAAAGAACGCGCCCGGCACATATCACCATTCAATGACGGTGGCGCAGATTGCCGAAGCGTGCGCCCAGGCGATAGGCGAAGATTCGGAACTTGCCCGCGCGGCGGCCTATTACCACGACGTAGGCAAGCTCAAAAATCCCGAAATGTTCACCGAAAACCAGACGGATTACAACGTTCACAACGAACTCACTCCCGAGCTTTCGGTAGATATAATCCGTTCGCACACGCGCGACGGCGCAAACCTCATCCGCAAGGCCCACCTGCCCGAATTTTTTGCAGAAATAGCCATACAGCACCACGGCACGCTGCCCATCAAGTACTTCTATGCCAAGGCGCTTAAAATGAGCGACGGCGAACTGAATATCGAAAATTATTCATACGCAGGCCCCACGCCCACCTCAAAAATCGCCGCAATCATAATGATTGCCGACGCTTCCGAGGCGGCCGCCCGTTCGCTCACCAACCGCTCGCCCGAAAAGGTGGAGGAGCTTGTGCGCAACATAATAGAAGAGAGGCTCGATTTGGAGCAGTTCGACCACTGCAACATAACTATGAGCGAGCTGACGACAATAAAGCTCACCGTAGTTTCGCAGCTCACGGGCGTTTACCATTCGCGCGTGGCATATCCCAAACTCAAAATCAGCAAAAAGAAATATGAATAGTTTACACATATATTGCGACCAATCAGATTTTTCTGCCGTGGAAAACGCGTTTGGGGGCGAGTTCGTTTCCGACGTGCCCCTTGCCGCCGAACTGCTTTTTGTGGATGCGGAAGAGATAAGGTCGCTCAATTCACAGCACCGCGGCAAAGACTCGGTAACCGACGTGCTATCCTTTCCCACGCTCGAAAATATCTGCGGCAAAGAGCTTAAAAAGGCAGATTTCCCCTACGATATCGACGAAGACGGCAATCTGTTCGTCGGTTCGGTGGTAATCTGCCGCGAGCGCGCAAAGGAGCAGGCGGAGGAGTTCGGACACAGCTACGAACGCGAACTCAATTACCTTCTCGTGCACGGCCTGTGCCACCTTCTGGGCTACGACCACGAGGAGGAGGCGGATAAGCGGGCAATGCGCGAAAAAGAGGAGCGTGTGCTCAAAAAAATGGGTATCACCCGCGAGGTCTGAACGGCATTGGTTGCGGCATATATGCGCACCATTTCGTTAATTTGCGTGCGGTGCGGCCTGAAAAACAGGGGCATAGATATGCCGCGCTTTAAGCCGTACTTTAATAAAATTTATTTCAAATAATCTGTGAACGCGCCGCAAGGCGCGTCACTTTTACCGCAGAAAAGGAAGTTCAAGGAGATATATAATGAGAAGCGGTTTTATCGGCGTAATCGGCAAGGCGAATGCGGGCAAAAGCACTCTTATCAACGTGCTGGTCGGCGAAAAGATATCCATCGTTTCGCCCAAGCCGCAGACGACGCGCGACGCCGTTCTGGGCATACTTACAAAGGAAGATTATCAGCTCGTGTTCGTCGATACGCCGGGCATTTACAAGAGCAAGACTTACCTTACCGACGTGATGATGAAGACGACCGAAAGCGCGGCAAAGGGCGTGGACGTAATTCTCTTCGTGCACGACGGCCACGCGGGCATAACCGAGGGCGACATCGCGCTTATGAAGAAATATGCCTCGCTCAAAATACCTATGATAATCGCCTACACCAAGACTGACATAATGCCCAGGGAAAATATTCCCGCCGATGCAAAAATCTTGTTTGAAGCGGGCATAACGTGCGACGTATACCCCGTTTCGGCGCGCAAGGGCACAAATATGCGCAAGCTGGAAAGCGCGCTCGCCTCTATGGTTCCCGAGGGCGAAAAGGTTATCGCCGATGACATAGTTTCTGATAAGAGCGAAAAGTTTATGCTCGCCGAAATTATGCGCGAAAAAATTCTGCTCAAATTCGATAAAGAAGTTCCCCACGGCATAGCAATCGTCATAAATAAATTCGAATTGCAGGAAAACGGCGTTTACGACGTGAATTTAGACATAATTTGCGAAAAGGCCTCGCACAAGGCCATTTTAATAGGCAAGCAGGGCGCCGCCATAAAGGAGGTATCTTCGTTTGCCCGCAAGGATATGGAAAAGTTTCTGGGCGCCAAAGTTTTCCTCACCACCTACGTCAAGGTCAAAGAGGACTGGCGCGACAAGCCCGGGCTTGTAAAAGATTACGGCTACGAGGTAAAAAAAGATATTTAAACGGCTGAAATAAATGTGCGCCGCTTTGCGCAAACTGCTTGTGCAGGGGGTGCATCGTATGAAAAAACACGATAAAGACGCGGCAGAACTCGCCTGGAAGATGTTTGAAAAGACGGGCAGCGTAAGCTACTATATGCTCTATAAACAGCTTTCGGGCAAGGGCTGAATGTCGCAAAAAATATTTCAATTGTTTCCGGGCATACGTTGCGGCAGGCGCGGAACAATTTAATTGGGCGGCATATATGCCTCAACCAACGCAAAATTTTGCGTTGCTGGCAAGTAAATTCAATTTTTCAAACTTATAAAAATAACGGGCGCACCCGCGCGGCAAACAGTGCCGCGCGGGTGCGCTTAAAAGCGGCAAAACGGATACATATTTGACGGATAATATACAATGGAAATCAAAGTCAACGCCCTTATGATAAGGGCAACCGATTACGGCGAAAACGATAAAATACTCACCCTGCTCACCGCCGAGCGCGGAAAAATTTCCGCAGGCATAAAGGGGGTGAAAAAGGCGGGTGCAAAACTCAAATTTGCAGCCCAGCCATTCTGTATGGCCGAATACGTGCTTGCCTGCCGCGGTAACCGCTATACCGTAATTCAGGCCTCCGAAAGCGAGAGCTTTTACGATTTGCGGTGCGATATAAACAAATTCTATGCCGCGTGCGCCCTGTGCGAAGCGGCTTCTTCGCTCACGTATGAAGAAGACGGCTCTCCGCGTATGTTTTTATACTGCGTGCAGGGTCTGCGCGATATGTGCGCGGGCGACGAGTGTATGGCGCTGATTACCTTTCTTATAAGGGCGCTCGCCCTCTCGGGCTACGGTTTTTCGGCGGGGAGATGCGCCGAGTGCGGCAGCGATTTGGGCGACGAAGAAAAGCTGCGCTTCGATATGGACGCAGGCGTGTTCACCTGCTGGGACTGCGGCACGGGCTTCGGCGTCAGCGCATCTACATACGCCGTTTTAAGGGCGGCGGAGGGCAAACCGTGCGGCGAGGTGACGGAGGACGGCAAAAAGCGCGCCCTGCGCCTTCTGCGCGAATACTACGCCTTAAAAACCGACAACCGCTGTTTAAGCCTTTCGGAATATTTGCGGCTGATATAGAATTTTAAAAGGATGGCAGTATTCAGCCTTATACAATCTGCCTTGTGACCGCACAAAAATCAGGTGCGGTCATTTTTTACATAAAAATTGATATTTCTCTATCGAATATATCGCTCAAACGCTTGCAAAAAAATTACATTTATTATAAAATGTAATAGTTGAATTAAGTAAATTTTAAGTTGGAGGAAAAGTAAACAATGGCTAAAAAGTATTGCTATCTTTTTACCGAAGGCAACGCAGGTATGCGCGAACTTCTGGGCGGCAAGGGCGCTAACCTTGCAGAGATGACGAGAATCGGTCTTCCCGTTCCTCAGGGCTTCACCATCTCAACCGAAGCCTGCACCCAGTATTATGAGGACGGCAGAAAGATTAACCCCGAAATTCAGGCAGAAATTATGGAGTACATCGACAAGATGGAAAAAATCTGCGGCAAGAAGTTCGGCGACAAAGTAAATCCCCTTCTCGTTTCCGTACGCTCCGGCGCAAGGGCCTCTATGCCCGGTATGATGGATACCATACTCAACCTTGGTTTGAACGAAAACGTTGTAAACACCATAGCTACCAAATCGGGCAACCCCCGCTGGGCTTGGGACTGTTACAGAAGGTTCATTCAGATGTTCTCCGACGTCGTTATGGAAGTGGGCAAGAAGTACTTCGAAAAGCTCATCGACAAGATGAAGACCGAAAAGGGCATCGAGTACGACGTTGACCTCACCGCAGACGACTTGAAGACGCTTGCTCACCAGTTCAAAGAAGAATACAAAAAGCAGCTCGGCAAAGACTTCCCCGACGACCCCAAGGAACAGCTCTTCGAGGCAGTTAAAGCCGTATTCCGCAGCTGGGACAACCCCCGTGCCAACGTATACCGTATGGACCACGACATCCCTTACAGCTGGGGTACTGCCGTAAACGTACAGATGATGGCGTTCGGCAATATGGGCAACACCTCGGGCACGGGCGTTGCGTTCACCCGTAACCCCGCCACCGGCGAAAAGGGCCTTATGGGCGAATTCCTTGTAAACGCACAGGGCGAAGACGTCGTTGCAGGCGTGCGCACCCCTCGTCCCATACAGGAAATGGCAACCACTCCCGGCCTTGAAAACGCATACGTTGAATTCACCAAGGTATGCCAGACCCTTGAAAATCACTATCACGATATGCAGGATATGGAGTTCACCATCGAAGACGGCAAGCTCTATATGTTGCAGACGCGTAACGGCAAGCGTACCGCTGCCGCCGCAATCAAGATTGCCTGCGACCTCATAGACGAAGGAATGATAACCGAGCAGGAAGCGCTTATGCAGATAGACGCCAAGTCGCTCGATATGCTCCTTCATCCCCAGTTCGACGCCGCCGCTTTGAAGGCTGCGGATAAGAACAACGTAGTGGGCAAGGGTATTGCCGCTTCTCCCGGCGCAGCCGCAGGTTCCATCGTATTCACCGCGGAAGACGCCGTAAAAGAGGGCAAGGCAGGCAAGAAAGTCGTTCTCGTGCGCCTTGAAACTTCCCCCGAAGATATCGAGGGTATGAAGTTCGCACAGGGCATCCTCACCGTTCGCGGCGGACAGACCTCCCACGCGGCGGTTGTTGCGCGCGGTATGGGCACCTGCTGCGTATCGGGCTGCGGCGACATCAAGATGGATGAAGAGAACAAGCAGTTCACCCTTGCAGGCAAAGTATTCAAAGAGGGCGACCCCATCTCCCTCGACGGCTCTACGGGCAACATCTACGACTGCCTGATAGCAACCGTACCTGCAGACCCCAACAGCGGTTACTTCGGCAGGATAATGTCCCTTGCCGATAAATATAAGGCTCTCGGCGTGCGCACCAACGCAGATACCCCCAACGATGCAAAGCAGGCGGCAGCCTTCGGCGCACAGGGTATCGGCCTCTGCCGTACCGAGCATATGTTCTTCGACCCCGCACGTATCGGCGCATTCCGCGAGATGATTTGCTCCGACACCAAGGAAGAGAGGGAGGCAGCGCTTGCCAAGATAGAGCCTATGCAGCAGGCAGACTTCGAAGGCCTTATGGAAGCTCTCGAAGGACAGCCCGTTACCATACGTTTCCTTGACCCTCCTCTTCACGAGTTCGTTCCCACCGAAGAGGAAGACATCAAGGCGCTTGCAAAAACCCAGGGCAAGACCGTTGCTCAGATTAAGCAGATAATTTCCGACCTCCACGAGTTCAACCCTATGATGGGTCACCGCGGCTGCCGTCTTACCGTAACCTATCCCGAAATCGCGGTTATGCAGACCAACGCCGTTATCAAGGCTGCCATCAACGTTCAGAAGAAGCACCCCGACTGGAAGGTCGTTCCCGAAATTATGATTCCTCTCGTAGGCGAAGTTAAAGAGCTTGCATACGTAAAGAAGACGGTAGTTGAAACTGCCGACGCCGTAATCAAGGCGGCAGGCGTAGACCTTCACTACGAAGTTGGCACTATGATAGAGATTCCCCGCGCGGCAATCACCGCCGACGAAATCGCTACCGAGGCCGAGTTCTTCTGCTTCGGCACCAACGACCTCACGCAGATGACCTTCGGCTTCTCTCGTGACGACGCAGGCAAGTTCCTTCCTTCGTACTATTCTGCAAAGATTTACGAATTCGACCCGTTTGCAAGGCTCGATACCAAGGGCGTAGGCAAACTTATGGAAACTGCCGTTAAGCTCGGCAAGGGCGCCCGCAAAGAGCTTCATTGCGGTATCTGCGGCGAACACGGCGGCGACCCTTCGTCCATCGAATTCTGCCACAATATCGGCCTCGACTATGTATCCTGCTCGCCTTACCGCGTGCCCATCGCAAGGCTTGCAGCCGCTCAGGCCAATATCCGTTCGCCACGCAATAAATAAAATTTCATAAACAGACAAAAATGGCTGTTTTCTCGCGAAAACAGCCATTTTTTTATACTTTTTGGCAAAAAACGGGGTGTTTTGCTATTCATTAAAATCTGCGATTATTACTAGACTTACATCTGTTGATACTGAAAAATCTTAATTTACTGCTATTGTAATTGCCTAAAAAGTGTGCTAAAATAGCTCTATCTCAGCACGATTGATGCAAGGTACGCAATGCATAACTTTTTGCTGTCGGTTGTCTTTGTCGGCTTTCTTTGATAAAGTATAGTTTACATCAAAGGAGGTATTTCAAATGATCAACTACAATTCGACAAAGAACAAGAGCAGGCAACGCAGAAAAGTCGCCTTTTACGGCAGAGTATCTACGGAACATGAAGAGCAGTTAAATGCGCTCAGAAATCAGATGCAATGGTATGAAGAGCTTTCCCGTTCTTATCCGGAATGGGACATCATCGAGCGGTATATGGATGAGGGGATCACTGGGACACAGACAAACAAGCGTCCTGAGTTCATGAGAATGATCGATGATGCGTTTCGCGGGAAATTTGATTTGATCGTAACGCGTGAGGTGTCGCGCTTTGCAAGGAATACGATCGATTGCCTTGAGATGACGCGAAAGTTAAGGAATAGTAAAGTAGAAGTATTTTTTGTACAGGAGGGGATTTGGACTATGGACAATGAAGGGGAAATGAATCTTACAATCAGAGCGATGGTTGCACAGGAAGAAAGCAGAAAAATGTCGGAACGCGTGAAGGCGGGGCAGGAAATCAGCCGTGCCAACGGTGTGCTATACGGTAACGGCAATGTATTGGGCTATGACAGGGTAGGCAGTACATATGTGATCAATGAAGATCAGGCAGAAACAGTGCGAATGATTTACAATTTATATGAGTCCGGGCTTGGCATGCAGGCAATTCGGAACGAATTGATACGTGCGGGGCGTAAAGCAGGAAACGGAAAGGTTTCATGGGATACTACAAAAATTATGCGCGTTCTGAGAAATACCATCTATAAAGGAGTGATGGGATATAAAAAATCGCAGAGAAATAATTTTTTGGATCAGAAAACCATCATCAATCGTGATGAGAGTACTTACATGTATGTAAAGGGAAATTTCGAGCCGATCATTTCAGAAGAGCAGTGGGAACATTGCAGACAAATCAGAGAGAGTCGAACAAGAGTGCGCCTTGTGGAAAAGGGAGGAGAACTCACCATCGAGAAAAAAGGGTTCCGAGTTCTTCAAGATATTTGGTCTCAAAGGTTGCGCTGTGCCTGCGGTTCTTCCATGAGGAGAAATAAGTGGAGAAAGAGAAATGACGGAACAACGCCGGTGGGATACAGATGTTACAGCCAGTTGAATAAGGGCGCCAATCAGGTTTCAAAGGATAATACAATAGCCTGCACGGTGCATTCGTTTTGCGGTTGGAAACTTGAACTGATGGCGGAGATGATCTTTAAGAAGATCTTAAAGAATGAAAAGCTGTTTGATAGGGCTGTCAAAAAATTTGTTGATTCACGCCGTATCGAGGAAAATGAAATCAAGCGAATCAAAGGTGATTTTTACAATGAGATCAAGGCGATTTCCGGAAAGGTCAATCGCCTTATCGATATGCGCATGGAGGGGGAATTATCCAAAGAAGAATATCTTGAAATGCGCGGCAAAGTGGAAGAAGAAAAGAAGCAGGCAGAACAAAGGCTTGCAGATTTTGAAAAACAGGTGGAAGGCAGAACAAATTTATCGGTTACCCAGGAAGAAGGGCGGGAATTGTTGACAAACATGATCAAGAGCGGGGCAAAGTTTGTGGAAGATCTGGTCAGTGTTTTTGTTTCAAAAATTCAGGTTGTCAGCGATACAGAATTTGTTTGGCTATTGTCATTTAATACGAATGATGATATAATGGAAGAAAATAGTTTCGATTTTTTGGTTAAATACAATGACGCTCTAGCTTTTCGCAAAAAACGCAAAGAAATGCTCCGCGAAAACCAGTGGAGTGATTTACATGTTAGAGTGTATTATTGATTTAATAGGGGGATTGCATGGATATTATTAATACAAAAATCTTGAAAGAAATAATGCAAACAGAGAAAAGACGGGCGGAAGAATTGCTGCCTGAACTTATTAAGAGGCTTATTGTCTCAAGTGTCAAAGATATTATTTCTGTTAGGGTTCCTGATAAAGATGATATTTGGGCGCCTGGTTTCGATGGTATTATTGAAGTCAAGGAGTCAACGTTACATGTTTCAGATGGCATTAGTGTGTGGGAATTCGGTGCGTGTAATGAGCCGTTAACTAAAATTGAGGATGATTATGAAAAACGTACACAGAATGCGCTTGGAATTAACAAATCGGAAGCAACTTTTTATTTGGTAATGCCAACAATATGGGCTTATAAAGATAAAACAATAACAGAGTGGGAAAACGAGCACAAAGAAGGCTGGAAGAGGGTTCACGTTATTGACGCGAGTGAAGTATGTGATTGGATAAACAGTATTCCTTCTGTATGTGCTTGGCTTTTAGAAAATTATTACGATAAGAGATTTCTTAAACTTAAAAGTATAACAGAAGCTTTAAAAAACTTTTCAAGTAAAACGAGTCCTGCTTTGTCAAAGAATTTATTTTTACAAACTAGAGATGAAGAAAGGGGAAAACTTTATAAGCTTATCAACAAACCAATAATCAGAATTAAAGGGCAATCATTTTATGATGCTTATGGGTTTACGCTGACAGCTTTGGGGGAAGAAGTTAATTTAAATAATACGTCAATTGTTGTATACGATATTGAAACGTTTCAAGTACTGGACAGGTTTGTAAAAAATAAATTATTTTTATTTGGTTTTCCGTGTAATAATGATGTTAATAGCGAAAATAATAACAGGGTTATTCTATGCTTTAACAGTTTTGAAAAAAGTATTAAAGAGGATATAACAATAGGGAAGCAGAGCAAATTAACATTTGAAAGTTCTTTAAAAGAAATGGGTGTATCTAATCATAATGCTATGCGCCTATGCAATATTACGAATAGGAATATTGTTTCATTGATTAGGCAGATCCCTGGAAGTAGTAATATGTCTCAACCAGAATGGGGGACATATTCATCATTGAGAAACATAATTCCTTTGCTTTTTATGGGGAAAATTAACAAAACTTCAGAGGAAGATAAAGAAATTGCAGCACAGTTATTGGGCGAGGATTATCAAAAATTTGAAGTTGTGGCGAAAGATTTAATGAAATTTGAAGATTCTCCAATTAAAGAAGTTGAGGGGATCTACGCAATTGCCAATTATGAAGAGGTTTGGGAAATACTGGGGCTCAATACATCTGATGTTTATTTCAATAACCTAGTAACAACAATTGAACAGTATATTGAAAGTTATAATGAAGAATGTAACTTTAATATGGGATTAATTAGAAATTTGGCAAATAATTTGGTTTACTTTTCGGAAGTTGGGCAAACAGATTATGATATGGTAAAATCTTTTATTGGTACGTTGTTGAGTGGAATTATTAAACGGGAGGAATGGTGCTTGTTTTTTGAACTTGCTCAAATTTTTTCTAAAGCGGCTCCTCAAGTGGTATTACAATTTTTTGAAAATGATTTGAAGAAAGATGATAGTGTTATTCGCAAATGCTTTCAGTCTAATGGCTATAATAATGATTATAGTAAAATTCTATGGACTCTTGAGTCTCTTATGTGGTTTGATGAAAGCAAGATTGGAGCGTGCAAAATGCTATTCAAGCTGTATTATTATAATTTTTCTTATCGTATTTCCAATACGCCAGAGGAGAGTCTGCTAAACGAATTATGTTTATGGAATTCAAAAAGTGGACTGTCAATTGATGAAAAAAGAGCTGTGCTTTTAAAAGAAATGGAAAGGCAGACTGAGCAAATTGGTTTGTTCGCAATGAAAGTAATTACTCGAAAGACGTGTTATACATCTATTGGTGCTGCAGAGACTGAGAAAGAAGAAAAGGAAATAACTAATAAGCAATATTATGATGCTCTTATAGAAATTACTGAAAAGGTTATGGGGATAATTGCCCATACTAAATCTATAAATTTATTCATTTCTTTAATAGAAAAGTATCTTGTTGTTAAACCTGAACTTTTTTCATATATGGTAAATGAAATTGATTATAGTGGATTTAATATTAATGGGTTACAATTAGTGCGCTTCACAATTCTCAAAAAGATTGTTAATATACAGAAGAGAAATAGGGAATATGCCATTTATATTCCGTATTTGAAAAAGCTAGCAGATAAAATAAAATGTGATGATTTGCTGTTGTGTTATTTGCCATATTTTAAAAATGCGTATGAGTGTCCTGTTTTAGGTGATGAAAATGAAGATGATTATATAAGAGCGGAGGAAATAAAATTTAATTACAGAATATCTCTATATAATGAGTTAAAGCAAATATACGGCGAATCTGTTATTTTAAGGTTAATTGATGTAATGTCTAATGACTATTATTGGGGTAATTTTATCTTTAAAATTCTGCCACAGAAAAATAATATTAAAAGTATCTTTGATAAATGTATAGAGCAAGAGAAGTATATATTATTAGGTTATTTGGCAGATAAACTCGAATATAACACAATTGCTGAATTATTACCCAGTTATCCTATTCGTTCTCAAATTGAAATGGTAAAATATATGGATAGAGAAGATATCGATGGGTTACTTACATCTGAAGAATTAGCATCGGCATATTGGAGTAAAAAAAGAATGCGTGAGTTTGATCAAAAAGTATTTGATAATTTACTCAAGTATAATCCTTGCGGCATGCTCAATTTTTATTGTTTATCGAGGGTTAATACTGATAATATCGCAAATATGCTTACAGTATTGGAAAAAGTTAGGCAATTGAATGAAGATGCAATACGTGGATTTGGACAAGAATATTGTTTAGATGAATTATTAAACCAGCTTGATTCAAATTATTATACAGAAGAAATTGCGTTGATAGAAATTGATATGGTGCTAAAACATATAATTGATGGTTCAAGATATGGTATTAATAGATATTATTTTGAGAATCCAGATAAATTAAGTGAATTATTAAATAATGACAAACAGAGCTTTCAAGAGCGATATGATTTATTGTCTAATATTAATTTTTTGGACATTGCATTTGACGATTACGAAAAATTTGAAAGATTCTGCGATGGCTTATTAGCTGCTTCAAAAGATAAAAAAAGAGCGATTCGTTTTCTTGGTGAGATGTTTGGACGGTCGGCTAATATAAAAAATTTATCATTTCCACATGAGTTTATAGCTAGAATCATAGAAAAGTATAGTAATGAAGATTTGGATATTAGTGTTTTAGCTGGTAAAACAAATTCAAGTGGGGGTAGGTGGGTTAGTGATGGAAGCGACCAGATAGAAATTGCTAACAAATTAAAAGCTCAGGCCAAAGGTTTGGAATTAGATTATCCTAGAACAGCACGAATATTGAGAAGGATGGCTGAAATGCATTTGAGAGATGCAAAGTACGATCGTATACATTCAGAATTAGGATGGGATTAATATTGTTATCTCAAAATTGACGGTTATAATCCTATTGTAAAAAGAGTGGTATTTTTCTTAAAATTGGGTTCAAAAGTGGTATTTTTCGCTCAAAGAGTGGTATTTTGGGCGATTTCGCGGTGACCCTTAACCTATACCAATGATACAGGCAAACATAAAGAACCCTCGCAAGTAATTTGCAGGAAAAACTGAATTGAGGGCATAGTATGCCTTAATTAACGCGCGCAGGGCGGCCGCCCTGCGCGCATATTTTATATCCCGAATCTGCAAAATCTGGCGGATAATTCAAAGGGTAATTTGCAAGAATTTCAAGGGCGCGGCGATTTCGGCATAAAAGTCAAAAATCCGCACATTTCAATTTCTTGCCAAAATACGCGCAAGGTGTTATTATATTTAAAAGGCCTTTTCAAAAGTTCTTTACACCGACTTTAATTTGCCGCGCGGTTTGCGTTTTTTCGGCTTAAAGGAGTGCCTATGAGGCAACAGATAAGGGCAATTTCACAGCAGCCCGTTATGCGCAAATTGCTGTGGTTTTTCGACAGCATATGGTTCCCGCTTGCGTATGCGCTGCTTGCGTTTATATCTTCGCTTACGGGATTAGAGGTTGCCTATTTCGGCATAACCGCCATCGTGGCCGTTTTCACCTGCATATTTTCGCGCGATTCCAAACCGATGCTCACGCTTGTGTTTATGGCGGTGTACGGTGTAAGCTGGGTGCACACTCCGCAGCATCCCTATAATTCAGATTTTTTCAACGACAGATGGTTACAGATATATCTTCTCGTTCTGGGCGTGCTCGTCGTCGCGGCGGTCGTTTTCCGCTTTGTAGTGTTTCCGCAGGACAGGAACTTTTTTAAAGAGAGCAAACTGCGCCTCGGCATAATTTTAATGACGGCGGCCTTTCTTTTAAACGGCGTATTCTTTTCGGGCTACACGATAGCAAACCTGCCCTTCGGCCTTTTAATGGCGCTGTCGTTCTTTCTGTTCTACGTGTTTTTCTATAACACGCTGTATATCGATAAGAATACGGGCATGCACGTCGGGTATATCCTCGTCATAGCTTCGGGGCTGATATTTTTGCAACTTGCAAAGGTGCTGTTGTTTGACGACGTAATAGTGGACGGTTCGATAGATAAAAACCTGATAGTTGCAGGCTGGGGTATGAGCAACAACTTTGGCGGAATGCTCGGAATGCTCTCGCCCGCGTGCTTCTATGTGGCTTATAAACAGAAGCGCTTCGGCTGGATATATTATGTATTGGGCTTTGTATTTTTCGGCGGGGTCTGCCTTACTTTAAGCCGCACATCCGCATTGATAAGCGGAATAATTTTAGTTGCGGCGGCAATATACCTCAGCATTGCAAAGTCGCCTATGCGCAAATTCGTGCGCATATTCAACATTGCCGTAGTCGTTGCCGGCATCGTGATGCTCATCGTTTTGTGGGACTTCGTCCGCGACCTTCTGGCCGTATTCTTCGAACGCGGGTTCGACGATTCGGGCAGAACGTTCATATGGCAGAGCGGCATAACAAACTTCCTGCGCGCGCCTTTCTTCGGCGTAGGCTTCTACGAGCCGATTGCGCCCGACTGGTCTTACGACGTCGATAACTGGGTTTTCCCCGATATGTATCACAACATATTTATCCAGATGCTCGCCAGCTGCGGCATATTCGGGCTTCTGGCATACTGCATACACCTGTTGCAGGTGGTGTTCGCCGTAAAGCGCAGGCCTACTGCCGAAAGTCTGTTCTGTATAATAATTCTCGTTGCCGTATTCGGAATGTCGCTTCTGGATAATCACATTTTCCACGTGTTCCCGGCTATGGTATATTCGGTATTTCTGCTCCTTTCGGAGAGGGAGGGGGAAGACGGCCCTCTGCTCCTTTTAAGACCGCTTTTAATCCGCCGCAAAAACCGCGAAGGTCAGGCCGCGCCCACGCCCGAAGGCGCCGCAAGTACCACGTGCACAGAGATGGCTTCCGCCGAAGATAATAAAGTTTCCGATGTCCGCAAAGCCTCGGTATGCTCGGGCGCGGAAGAGAAAAAGTAAAATTTTTGCATCATTTATATATTGTAAAGAAAGCAGCCGCTTGTGTAAGCGGCTGCTTTCTTTAATACAACAAAAGCCCGCAAAATTGCGGGCTATAATAAGTTATTTCAGTTTGCAGGTTTCTGCGCGGGCGCTGCGGGTTTTGCGGCCGCGGGAGCAGGCGCCGCCGCAGGCGCGGCAGGTTTTTGCGCGGGGCGCGTCATTGCCTCGGTATAGTGTTTGAATACTACGTTTATATCTCCGTCCTCGCGCACAACTCCGCCGTCTATCCAGATGGCGCGCTTGCAGTACCTTTTTACGGCTTCGCCGTGCGATACTATAAGGAAAGTCAGCCCCTTCTTCTGCAATTCGGCAAGTTTTTCGTGGCACTTTTTGTTGAATGCAATGTCGCCCACGGCAAGAATTTCGTCTATCAGCAGTATTTCCGATTCCATATTGACGGCAATCGAAAAGCCCAGCCTTGCCAGCATACCCGAAGAGTAGGTCTTTATCGGCGAATAAATGAAGTCGCCTAGTTCAGAAAATTCAATTATAGCGGGCACTTTCTCGTCTATATCTTTTTTGGTATAGCCGAGTATCGCCGCGTTGAGATATATATTTTCAAGTCCCGTGGCGTTTCCGTCGAATCCCGCGCCGAGGCGCAGGAGGGGTGTTATCCTTCCGTAGCGCTTCGCATAGCCCGTCGTGGGTTTAAGAATACCCGAAACTATCTTCAAAAGCGTAGATTTGCCCGCGCCGTTTCTGCCTATCAGCGCCACGGCCTCGCCGCGGTGCACGTCGAAACTGACGCCTTTAAGGCACTCGAATTTTTTTCTTTTAAGGTTCTTTTTGAATGCGCGCACAACAAGCTCTTTCAGCGAATTGACGCCAACTTCGTACTTGTTGAACTTCATCGTCACGTCGCGCACTTCCAAAAGGACGTCCTTTCTGTTATCTTCCATACCGTCTCCTTACAGGTTGGCGGCTATCCTGTTCTTCATTGCTTCAAGGAACAGCCAGCCTATAACAAGCGAAATCGCGGCAAAACCGTACATCGCAAGTATCGAAGGTTCGCCCGACGAAACAGAGAACATAAGGGCAGGTATGTCGCCCCTTAAAAGTTCCCTGAACCCTTCCACGTAATGGAACATAGGGTTGAATACCATAGCTTTGGATACCAGCTCGCTGTTGAGTGCGTCCACCGAATAGAAGAGCGGGGTGAGGTACGTCCACAGCGTAAGTATAACTGAGTAAATGTGTTTCAGGTCGCGGAAGAATACGTACAGCGCGCTCAGAAAGTAAGAAATTCCGAGCGAGAATATCGTCACCGCGGGCAGAATTATAACTATCAGTACAATCTGCCAGGTAAACGTGAAATGCGGGCCTTCAAATATCGGCAATGCGCGGAAGCCCGCCACGAGCAGCAGCGCTATAAACGAAAAGCCGAAGGTAACGAGTGCGGAAAACACGTTCGCGGTGGGAAAAATCTCTATTGGCACCCTCGTCTTCTGCAACATATCGGTCTGCCCGACGAGGCAGGTGAGCGAAGAGGAGGTGGAGGCACGCATTATGCCGAATATTATGTTGCCCGAAAGCAAATAAATGGGGTAATCCAGTCCGCCTGTATGTCTGCCGAAAAGCTGAGAAAAGACGAACGCCATTACTGCCATATTCAAAAGCGGGTTCAAAACCGTCCACAGAACGCCTATAAACGAGCGGTAATATTGATTTTTTATGTTGCGCTTTACAAGAAGGCGCAGAAGATACATTCGCTGCCCCAGCGACCCCGTCTTGCTCTTCATCAAATAATCTCTCCCGTCATTTGTTTTTCAGAAGAAAGTATATCCCTTTTTAACGCAATTTAACCCCGCAGGCCGCAGTCGGCGCGGTTAAAAAACACGGTTAAACAGTATAAGTTAATATAAGTACTTCTACATTATATCCAAATTTTTCCTATTTGTAAAGTGTGAGCCGCAACAACGGCCGTCGGCGCCCGCGTGCCACAAATTTGCATTCAATATGTTATTTTTTAACTAAAATGCAGCCGCCGCGCGACAATAATTATATCCTCAATTGTATTCTGCCGGAAAAGGTGCGCGCGCCGCTGTCAGCGCCGCCGCGCCTCGGTTACGGCTTTTACGTAAAAATCTTCCAGCCTGTGCGCTTCGAGCGCGATATCGTAGTGCGAGGCCGCAATCGCCTCTTTGCAGTCGTAAAAATGCGGCGCGGGTTTTTTAAGTTCTTCCGTCCACGCATTCAAATCGTCGGGCAGGTATACGCACTTACCCGTGACGTCTGCCTCTTTCGGCACGCTTTCGGAAAGCAGGCACTTCAAACCTGCCGCCTGCGCCTCTATCGCCGCCATTCCCAGCCCCTCGTAACGCGAAGGCAGGCAGAACAGGTCTGCCGCTTTGTACCAGTCGGCGGGGTTGCAGGGGGGAATAATCTTCACCTTGCCGGCAACGTCCAATTCGGAAGAAATTTTATGAATTTCGTGCCGCTCTTCGCCGTCGCCCAGAAGTACGAGCGTCATATTTTCGTTTTCTGCCGCCGCGGCAAACGCCCTGACCAGAAAGGGCAGATTTTTCTGGTATACGAACCTGCCAACAAAAAGAATTACCTTGCCGTCAAGCCCAAGTTTTTTCCGCGCGGCCGAATATTCTTCCGCGCTTGAATAGAACTTTTCGGCCTCTATCGCATCGGGCAGTATTGTCGCCTCTTTTGCGCGTTTGCCGAAGATGTTCTCCGCCGCGTGCCTGCTGCAAGCCATAAGGTGGGTGGCGTGCTCTGCGGCAAACGGGCGTAAAAAGCTCTTTGCAAGGTAGTGTTCAGATTTTTTATTGAACGCGCTGTGCACGTGGCATATCCTCACAGGCACGCCTGCGTGCGCCGCCGAAGTCAGCGCGAATGCAGAAAGGGTGGTGAGGTGCGAATGCACGGCGTCGTAATCGTTTGCGCCGCATACTTTTTCAAGGTCGAAAAGCGCCTTCAAAAAGTTTTTCTGGAACGGCGAAATATAGTATACCCTGGCATCGGGGTCAATTTCTTTCACCCTCTCGTCAAAGACTGAGGGCGCGTACGTCACAAAATCAAAGCTGAATTTTTTAAGGTCGGTATGCCTGTAATAATTGAGAATACAGGAAGAAACGCCGCCAAGGCGCGCGTTGCCGACTATCTGTAATATTTTAATTCTCTCGTCCTGCATTTAGCTGATATTCACCCCCGTATGCGCGCATTTTTCATTCTGTCGGTTTATTGCCGCCGTTTTCATCCTGTTTGTCCGCGTCGTCTTTTTGCTGCACTGCGCCCGTTGCCGCAGCCTCTGCAAGCGCCGCATCGGCGCCGCTTTTGCCGTAAGTGCCCGCATTTTCCGTGCGTACCGCTATGTCCGCGCCTATTGTAGGGGTAACTTTAAAGTTTTTATACGTCCTGTCGCTTATTTTCAGCCTTTTGCCCACTTCGTTTTTAAGTTTAACGTAATCTTCGGGCGGAACGCGTTTCAAAAACCGCTTTTCGCCGACGAGCAGCACTGCTATCGTCTTGAATATTATTTTCAAATCGAGCAGGGGAGAGGCGTGAAGAACGTAGTATGCGTCGTAATACTTGCGCGCCTTTATGGTAAGGTGCCCGTTCCCGCGCACCTGCGAAAGTCCCGTAAGTCCGGGGCGCATTTCAAATTTAATCAGCTCCCATTCCTGATACTCGCAGTCGTATACGGGCAGAAGGGGGCGGGGGCCTATGAAGCACATATCGCCTTTCAGAACGTTCACAATCTGGGGCAGCTCGTCGAATTTCAGCTTGCGTATAACCTTGCCCACCTTGGTCAGGTTCTGGTTGCTGTCTTTTATGACGGGCCTGTGCTTGTCGAAGGGCACTTTGTCGCTCTTCATCGAGCGGAATTTATAGCATACGAATTTTTCGCCGTAGCGGCCCGTGCGCTGCTGCCTTAAAAGGACGGGCCCGCCGTCTTCAATCTTTATCGCAACGGCAATGGCCGCCATCACGGGCGAAGCTATTATTATGCCCAGCAGGGCTATAACAAAGTCTGTTATGTACTTTAACCTTAAATAAAACCTTATCATTGCGTGCTTCTCTTGAAATAATATGCGTGCGCGTCGCCGTTGCATTTGTCTGTACGGCGTGCGTGTGCGGCGAAAATCATTTCAGGCCGACTTCCGTCAAAAACCTATTATAATTATTATAATGCAAATTATAATATAAATCTATTATTTTAATAATTATTTTTATAATTATGTGCCAATTTTTTACTCGCCCTGTTTTTCGGCAAAAAACATACGCTCCCAGTTTTCCCGCGAGCACATTTTTTGCCAGCCCGCCCTGTACGCCTTTTTCATTCTGCCGTATCCGAACAGCATACCGAAGAACACTTTGTAAGTCTTTCTTCTGAGCTCGCGCCTGCGCTTGGTGTCGAGGGTGAGTATAAGCCCCTTGCCCGTGTTCCTGTCGTAATGCACCACCGTCTTTTTCATAAAGCAGTCGGCGGCGCTCGGGTTGCCCATATCGGTAGCGCCCGGCTTTTTTGAAAACATAAATGCGGGCATATAGTTTTCCACGGCAAGGAACAGGCAGCGGAAAAATTCGCTCTTTTTATCGGGCTTTCTTACTTTAACGTCGGGCTTTCCGCCGAACAGAGCCTCGACCTCCTCTGCGGAGGATATGGCCTGTGCCAGCCTGCGTATGCGCTCGTTCACCTCTTCCGAATCGTTTTCGAGGAAGAAGGAGGGGCCCTTCATAAAGTCTTCGTATGCTTCGTAAAGCACCTGCACGCAGTTGTAGTTTTTGAGCAGCAGGTTTTTATACATAAAGTAAGCAAACCTCACGGCGGGTTTAAAGCCGCCAGCGCCGCACCACAGCGACGATACTATGGCAAGGTTGCGCTTTATATAGTATTCCAGAATGCCCGTATATTTGCCCGCGAAATCCTGGTGCCACACCGCGATTCCGCTCATTAAAATCAGTTCCTCGGCGGCGCGCATACCGTATTCAACGTCGTCGCCCTTAATAAAGAAGGGCATCGGCAGTCCGTATTTTTTAACGGAGGAGGCGGGCATACAGCAGTACCACCAGGCGTTGTAATCGGGCTTGGCCGCGTTCTGGTTCTTTATAAGCGAGCTTGTTTCGCGCATATCCAGGCCCGAATTTATCAGCCTGAATCGCAGTCCGTCATACTTGCCGCCGAATTCATACTGCTCGTTCGGCTTTTCAAGCACGAGCATCGCGCCGCCTACGCTTGCATTTATATGCTCTTTTGTCAGCGCGCCCAAAAGGCGGTAAGTGCGCTCTACCGTGGCGAAGTCAAAACTTATGTCGTCGTCCATCAGAAGGAAGTGGGTGAAGGAGGCGTCTTTTTCAAGTTCGTACATTCCGCGCGCAAACCCGCCCGAACCTCCCAGGTTGCGGTTGGGTATCACGGTGTAAAAATCGCTTTTTTCCGGCTTTAAAGTCTGCGCGTTGTCCACAATGAATACGTGTACGCGCTCCTTCCATACGGGGGCTGCCTCAATTGCCGCCGCAATGCGCGCTATGTTTGCAGAAACAAAGTTCTCGCGCCTGTAAGTGCATATTATAATGCCTATCTTAACCTTGTTTTCCGCCTCGCTGTCGGCAAGCCAGGCGCCGCCCGTCAGGGTGCAGTTCTCTTCCGCGTTCACGGTAAAAAACAGATATCCGCCGTCTTCCGCGGCAGAGCAGTCTGTTTCTGCAAAGCAGGCGCCTTCGCAGACGTGCGAAGATATCAGGCTCTTTGTTCCGTCTTTGTGCCGCGCGTAAATTTCCGCACGGTATTTCCCTTCGCCTTCAAGTGCAAGGGTAAATTTTTTTGCGCCGCAGTACTCGCTGTACTGCGGATAGGGGAGCAGGTTGAAGTATGTGCCGAAATCGGCCGTCTCGCCCGCACGTATACGCAGTGCGCCGCTCGTGCGGTCATATTCGCCGCCCTTTACAAACAGTTCGCCCGCGCCTTTTGTATTGTTTCCGAATTTTATATCGTAAAGTTTCACAAAAATATTATATCACGCCTACGCGCATAAATCAACGGTAAATTTTGCGTTTTTGTATGTGTTGCGGTAAAAAATGTAGACGGAAAGCCGTCGGATATGCAATATGTGTCTTTAAAGCAAACGTCTGCTCTATATTGTAAGACCGATTTATGAAGTATTTCTCAAAGTATTGAAAAAACGGCGTGATAATTTTGTCTTTTTGTCTGTCCGCCGTGCATCGTTTGTGAAAATTGCAAGAAAAAAGGCGGCAAAGTTTTGCTCTGCCGCCTTATATCGCATCAGTTTGCTTTTATGCCAAGTTCCTTTTCAACGCAGTCGAGCGCCGCCGCAATTACCTTGTCCATATCGTAATACTTATACTGCCCCAGCCTGCCGCCGAAAATTACGTTCTTTTCTTTGTCGGCAAGCGCCTTGTACTTTGCGTACAGCGCGTTGTTCTTCTCGTCGTTCACGGGGTAATAGGGTTCGTCGCCCTTGTGCCACGTGGCGGGATATTCGCGCGTGATATAGGTCACGGGGCTCTGCGCCCTTTCAAAGTGCTTGTGCTCAATAATTCTGGTGTAGGGCACTTCGCGCTCGGTGTAGTTCACAACGGCGTTGCCCTGATAATTTTCTTCTTCCAGCCTCTCGGTTTCAAAGCGGAGGGAGCGGTATTCCAGTTCGCCGAACTTATAGCCGTAATATTCGTCTATCATTCCCGTGTAAACGACTTTTTCGGCGATATCGGGGTTCTTTGTTATGAAGTCGAAATACTCCGTTTTAAGCAGCACTTCTGTGCCTTCCAGCAGTTTTTCTGCAAGTTTGGTGTAGCCGCCCTCGGCAATGCCCTGGTAGCGGTCGTTGAAATAGTTGTTGTCGTAAACAAAGCGCAGGGGCAGCCTCTTTATGATAAATGCTGGCAAATCTTTGCAGCTCTTGCCCCACTGTTTTTCGGTGTAGCCCTTAATCAGCTTTTCAAACACGTCTTTGCCCACAAGTTTAAGGCCCTGTTCTTCCAGGTTCTTCGGCGCGTCTATGCCCAGCTCTGCAATCTGTTCGGCAATCTTCGCCTTCGCTTCGGCGGGGGTAACCACGCCCCACATCTTTGAAAAGGTGTTCATATTGAAGGGCAGGTTGTAAAGCTCGCCTTTGTAGCGCGCAATCGGCGAATTGACAAAGTTGTTGAAGGTAATAAAGTTGTTCACGTACTTCCACACGCGCTCGTCAGAGGTGTGGAAGATGTGCGCGCCGTAAACGTGAATGTTTATGCCGTCTTTGTTTTCGGTGTAAATGTTGCCGCCTATGTGGCTGCGCTTGTCAATAACCAGGCACTTTTTGCCCGCTTTTTTTGCTTCGTGCGCAAACACACACCCGAAAAGTCCTGCGCCGGCTATAAGATAGTCGTATTTTTTCATATAAATCTCCTGAAATGTGGCCGCCGCCGTATGCCGCGCGTTGTGTGCGCTGCCGCGGCTTCTTAAAAATTATAACACTTATTTTGCGCAAGGTCAAGGGGCTTTTTCCGAATAAAGCCGTTTTATTCGGAATTGTTGTTTTTCCCGCCGACGGTCCTTGACATTTGCGGGGCGTTATTATATACTGTAAGTGTTGTCGGGTACGGCACAACCTGTAAATCAAGCAAAGGGAGGGAAACTGCGTTGCGCATATGATTTTCTGCTGCAATTTATCGTTTTCGTCAGGCACGCTCACGGCGCGCTTGTCGGTTATGCAGAAAATCGGCTGTAATTTTACGGCATAAGTCGCAACGCTTTCCAAGCTGCTTTGTTTCCGCGCATATCTTTGCGCAGTATATTTTCCTTATCCGAGGCATTTTAAAGGTGCCGCGGATAACGGCAGCGCGTTTTCGCCTTATCGTCCGCAGTCTGTTTTCTGCGGACATTTTTTTGTTTTAAGGAGGAAACGCCTGTGTCTATGATAAAACTCGAAGGGGTGGATTTTTCGTACCCTTCATCGCTCGTCCCCGTGTTTTCGGGCCTTACTTTCACGGCGGACGAATCGTGGAAAACGGGGCTGGTCGGTGCAAACGGAAGCGGCAAGACCACGCTCTTCAAAATACTCTGCAAAGAGGAACCGTGCGGGGGAAGGGTGCTCTCTTCCGCCCGCTTCTGCCGCTTTCCGCAAAACATAAGTTACGATAAGCCCGTCTCCGCTCTGACGAACGGGTGTCCCGAAGCCGAAGGGTGGCAGTTCGTGCGCGAGCTCACTCTGCTCGGCCTCGGCGAAGACGTGCTTTGCCGTCCGATAGGCTCACTTTCCGGCGGGGAGAGGACAAAGGCAATGCTTGCCGCCCTTTTCTGCTTGGACGGATTTCCGCTCATCGACGAACCCACCGACAGCCTCGATTTGGCGGGAAGAAGGCGGCTGGCCGCCTACCTGAAAGGCAAGCGCGGCTATATAGTTGCCTCGCACGACAGGGCATTTTTAAACGCCTGCACCGACCACACTCTCTTTCTTTCAAAGGGAAAAGCCGAGGTGATATGCGGCAACTATTCGGTGTGGAAGGAGGAGCGGGACGCATATCTCGCCGCCGCCGCGGCCGAAAAGCGCAGGCTGGAAGGCGAGGCGGAGCGGCTGTATGCGGCGGCGCACCGCACCGAAGTCTGGGCGACAAAGGCCGAGCGCTCAAAGATGGGTATACAGAAGAAGAGCGGGCTGAAAGCCGATAAGGGATTTGTGAGCGCGAATGCGGCGAGGGTGATGAAGCGCTCTGTCATTGCCTCCGCCCGCCGTACAGAGGCGGCAGAGAACGCAAAAAAGCTGGCCGCCGAGCTTCCGCAGGAGGCGGCAAAACTTACGTTTCCCCCGTGCATATGCCGCAAACAATGCGTTTTATCGCTGAATAATGCCGATATATTTTTACAGGGCAAAAAGCTGCTTGGCGGCCTCACTCTTTCGGTGCGGCCGGGCGAGCGCGTGGCGGTTACCGGCAACAACGGCTGCGGCAAAAGCACGCTTTTAAAGGCAGTCGTATCTTTGGCGGGCGGTCTGCCCGAAGGCGCCTTCGATTTGGGCGGCGCCGCGGCGGAGGGTGTATCGGGAGCCGACGGGGTTAAAATTTCGTATGTTTCGCAGAATTGCGAAGATGTGTGCGGCACGCCCTCGCAATATGCAAAAAAGTGGGGCATAGAGGACGCGGCTTTCAAAAGTATGATTGCAAAACTTGGCTTCTTTTCCGCAGATTGGAGCAGGGATATGTCGCTTTTAAGCACGGGTCAGCGCAAAAAAGCCGCCCTTGCGCGCAGTATGCTCACTCCTGCGCATCTCTATGTCTGGGACGAACCTTTCAACTACCTCGACGTCGACGCGCGCGAGATGACAGAGGCGGCCGTGCTGTCCTCTTCGCCCTCGATGATTTTTGTGGAGCACGACGAAGAGTTTGTAAACAGGGTGGCGACGCGCACGGTAAGGCTGTAAATTGCCGTGCCGCTTAAAGTTACCCGTAAAGTAAAAAAGCAAACCGTCTGCAAAAAATAAAAAGCGGCGGGCGGCACAGTAGCGCCGCCCGCCCGTTTTACAGTACGGAACAATTTATTTTTTTCAGTCGGAGTGTCTGCGCGATGTCAGTATTTTTGCAAGCTCGGCGGCCGCCTCTTTGGGCGTTATCTTCGCCGTGTTTATGCACAGGTCGTAATTCAGCCAGTCGCCCCACTTGCGGCCGGTGTAAAAGGCGTAGTATTTGGCGCGCTCCTTGTCTATTTTAAGTATGTGCCTTCTCAGCGCCGAATCAGACATATGCTCGTGCTCGGGCGCCTTTTCGCGGCACCTTTGAAGGCGCGATGGCATATCCGAATATACGAATATGCGCAAAGGGTTCATATCTTTTAAAATTCTGTCTGCGCACCTGCCCACTATCACGCAGTCAGATTTTTCTGCCATCTCGCGTATGATGTTGTGCTGTTCGTTGTAAACGGAAAGAGTTTGTTCCACAACGGGGTCTGTCAGCGGGTAAAACGTTCTGCCCGTGGTTATGGGGAAGGGCATATATGGCTTGCGCTCTACAATCTGGTGCACGTATTCCTCTGAAAGAGAGGTGCGCTTAGCAATTTCCGTGATTATTTCGCGGTCGTAATAGGCTATTTCAAGGTCGTCTGAAAGCCTTCTGCCGAATTCCCTGCCGCCGCTGCCGAATTCCCTGCCTACCGTTATTATAAGGTTGCCCATAAAATTGCCTCCTTTTAAAGGCCGTCTGCGGCACGCCCGCCGCAAACATATCCTATATACTAAATAATACCACGCCCGAATGCCTTAGTCAACAGCAAGATTGAATTTATATGGCTGAATGCACAAAAGTCTGATGTGAAAACGGGTTTTTTGTATTGTTTACACAAAATTCACAAATTGCTCGTGATAAATATACATTCGCGGTTTATATTATAAATACAAAGGGCGGCGGAACGGGCCGCGAATACAATTGCGGCGGAAAAGCCGCAGTCGTGTAGCGGAAGCATTCAGGCGCCCGCGATATGATAAGGAGATGTATGATGCAGGCAGCTTACAGACGCGCCGACCACGAAACCACTCCGCTTTTGGGCGGCAGTTACAAAATTACTTACTTCCGCAACGCCCGCGGCGCGTGCGTCAAAGAAGACGCTACGGAAGAGATAATTCACTATCACGATATGCACGGCACGCTCGTGCATTGCGAGTATCATAAAATAAAACACAATTAGCTTACACCGCGGTCTTGAAACCGCAAGCAAGATACATAAAATTTCCCCTCCAAAAAATACCAGCCGCAGGCCGCAAGGCCTGCGGCTGGTATTTTTACTCAAAAACTGTTTACAATTGCGCCGCACGGTTGTATAATAAAACTCAGAATATTTTTTTGTACGGCTGTATGCGCTTTATGTGCGGCGCTTTAACCTGCGCCGCACTCAAAAAGGAGCGGTAAATTGTCAAAGGGCAGAATTTCCAAGGGCAGAATTGCGGCGGCAGTCACCGTTGCCGCGGCCGCGGCGCTCATCTGCGCGCTGCTCATAATAAACATATTTTATCCGCTCAGGTATTTTACCGCATATCTCGTAAGGGCGCAGCGCCCGCCCGAAGGCGAACTTTCCGTCTACTTTCTCGACGTAGGTCAGGCCGACTGCGCCGTTGCCGTTCTTCCCGACGGGCAGACTATGCTCATAGACGGCGGCGACGGCACCTATACAAACAATCTTAAAATAGTCACTTCTCTTCACTCCCTCGGGGTGAACGGCATAGACTACCTCGTGTGTACTTCGGTAAACGGCGAGCACTGTGGCGGCCTTGCCGAAATAATAAATCTGTACGACGTAGGCACAATCTTTTATCCTTACTGCACCAACAGATACATAACCGAAGAGTTTGCCGATTTTGTGTCGGCGGCCGAACTCAGCGGCGCAGAGATGGTAATATCCGAATACGGCGCGGGCGTAAACTGCGGCGACTTCTATTTTACCTTCCTTTCTCCCGCGGTGCATACAAGTCCCGATTCCGAGTACGGCGATTTGAATTCAGACCCGACGCAGGAGGCAATGAACAACGCCTCTGCCGTGATGTGGATGGAATATGCAGGCAGAGGCATATTCTATGCAAGCGACGTCGGCGGCACCGTCCTTTCTGAAATTGCGCAGACTTACACGCTCTTGCAGGAGCTTGGCGACCCCGACGGCTACTTTTCTTTCGAGGGGCATAAAATAGACTTTTCCGCGTGCGCGGCTTACAAGGTTGCGGCGCACGGGCACGAAGACAGCCGCTGCACCGAACTTGCAGACCTGCTGTCGCCCGATATTTCAATAATATCCGTGGGTGAAAACAACGCTTCGGGCTGTCCTTCCGCGGCGGTGGTTACAGACCTCATTGCCCACGGCAAGATTTATATGACGCAGTATGCGGGCGATATCCTTCTTTCGGCAGACGGCGAAGGTGGTTGCTCCGTGTCTGTTCAGCTTTAATTTTCAAGGAGAACAAAATGAAACTCACCACCGCAGGCGAATCGCACGGCAGGGCGCTCGTGGGAATAATCGAGGGTATGCCCTCAAACCTTCCCATAGATACGTCGCTCATAAACGCCGACCTTGCGCTCAGGCAGGGCGGCTACGGCAGGGGCGGCAGGCAGAAGATAGAGCGCGATAAAATAGAAATTTTAAGCGGCGTGCGCAACACTCTCACGCTCGGCAGTCCGCTCGCCTTTGCGGTGATAAACGCCGACTATAAGAACTGGGAAAACTGTATGAGCGCCGAAAGCTGCGACGTATCACTACGCACGCTCACAAAGGTGCGCCCGGGCCACGCCGACCTTACGGGGCTTTTGAAGTTCGGGCAGACCGACGCGCGCAACGTTTTGGAGCGCGCAAGCGCCAGGGAGACCGCCGTGCGCGTGTGCGCGGGCAGCATAGCAAAGCAGTACCTTTTACAGCTCGGCGTGCAGGTGGGCGGCTACGTAAAGTCCGTCTGCGGCGTTGAAGACGGCGGCGAGTACTCCTTTTCTGACCTCGCCGCGGCAAAATCCCGTCCGCTGTTTATGTTGGACGGCGGGGCGGAGGAGCGCGCAATGCGCCTTATCGACGAACTTAAAGCCGCTGGCGACACCGCGGGCGGCGTGGTCGAGGTGCGCGTGCACGGCTTGAAGAGCGGCTTCGGCAGTTGTATGACCTACGGCGAAAAGCTCGACGCCCGCCTTGCAGGCGCGGTGATGGGCGTGCAGGCGATAAAGGGAGTGGAAATAGGTTTGGGCTTCAAGGCGGCAACCCTCCCCGGAAGCCGCGTTCACGACGAAATTTTTTCCGAAGGCGGCAGGTTCGTGCGTCACACCAACAACGCGGGCGGCATAGAGGGCGGTATGTCGAACGGCGAAGATGTAATTATCCGCGCGGCGATGAAGCCCATACCCACGCTTATGCGCGGCCTCAACACCGTCGATTTCGTAACGGGCGAAAAGTGCCGCGCTGCGGGCGAAAGGAGCGACGTCGCGGCAATCTGCGCGTGCGAAATAATAGTGGAAAGCGTAGTGGCGTTCACGCTTGCGCAGGCCGTATCTGAAAGGCTGGGCGGCGACAATATGGCGCAGGTAAAAAGCAGATATTCGGAGCTGTACTGATATGCAAGCAATAAGAAGGATAGATATAAACGCGCCGTCGTGCAAAAGCACGGTATACTGCGGCGAAGGCGCATTTTCTTCTCTCGTCCCCCGTCTTGCGGCGGACAGGCAGACCTTTACCGTCACCGACTCCAACGTATACAGGCTGTACGGCGGAATGTTTGAAGAGTACTTCAAAAAGAGCGGCGCCGTCTACGTCATTCCCGCAGGCGAAAAGAGCAAGAATTACAGCGTGCTTTTAGGCATTTTAAAGGCTATGCTCGCGGCGGGCTTAAAGCGCGGCGGCACGGTGTTTGCCGTCGGCGGCGGCGTAGTTGGCGACATAGCGGGCCTTGCGGCCTCGCTGTATATGCGCGGCGTGCACCTCGTCCAGGTGCCCACAACGCTTCTGTCGCAGGTAGACAGCTCGGTGGGCGGCAAGACGGCGATTGATTTGTGCGGCGTAAAAAATATAGTCGGCACGTTCTACCAGCCCGAAACGGTGGTGGTCGACCCGCTGTTTTTAGATACGCTCCCCGCCCGCGAAATAAGGTGCGGGCTGGGCGAAATAATAAAGTACGGCGCGCTCAGCAAGGATATTTACATAAAGCTGATTGAAAATAAAAATTCGCTTTTATCGCGCGAATTTCTGGTGGACATAACTTACGACTGCATCGCGCACAAGGCCGACGTGGTCACGCGCGACGAAAGGGAGAGCGGACTGAGAAAGACGCTCAATTTGGGTCACACCACGGGGCACGCGTTCGAGCTGTATTACAAAAGAAAATCGCACGGCGAGTTTGTGCTGATTGGGATGTATTACGAACTTTATATAGCCGTTAAATGCGGCATATGTGCGCCCGAATATGCAAAAACTTTAATTCAGCTCATCAAAAAAGTGGTAAAAATTCCCGCCTGGGACGACGCTTCAAAGGCCTGCCTTATGGCGGCGTACGATAAAAAGAACGTGCGCGCGGAGGAGGTATCTTTGATGCTACCCGCAGGGCAGGGCAGGGCGGAGGAGCTGCGGCTGCCGATACAAAAATACGCGGAATACATAGAAGGCTGTGCGGCAGAGCTGCGCGGGCTTAAAGGTGAAAAGCAATGAAAAAACTTAAACTTGCGGTAATCGGCAAAGACGTTTCCAAATCGTCCAGCCCCTCGATGCACACTTTTATTGCAAATAAGCTGGGAAGGGATATAGAGTACGCGAACATCTCAATCGCGCCCGAAGAATTTTCTTCGCGGGCAGAGTCGCTGTTTTGCGAATACGACGGCTTCAACGTCACCATTCCCTTCAAGCTGGACATAATTCCATACCTCAGCTCGCTCGAAGGCGACGCACAGGCGTTCGGCGCGGTGAACACCGTCATATCCTCAACCCGCAAGGGCTACAACACCGACGGGCTGGGCTTTATGCTTATGCTTGAAAACAGCGGTGTGGAAGTTGCGGGCAAAAGCGTGCTCCTTCTCGGTGCGGGCGGCGCCGGCAGAAGCGCGGCAAAAAAACTTGCCGAAGCGGGCGCGGAAGTTTTCGTTTACGACAGAAATACAGAGGCGGCAAAGAACGTCGAAAGGGAATTTGCGAGCGTTACGGCGATAAGCGAGGTAAAGGAAGTTCCCTACGATATAATCATCAACGCCACGGGCGTGGGTATGCACAAAACCGAGGGTATATCCCCCGTAGGCGAAGGGCTGATAAGTCTGTGCAAAACGGCGGTAGATTTGATATATGTGCCGCCCAAATCAAAATTTTTGTGTCTTGCCGAAGGCCTCGGCAAAAAGATTGTAAACGGAATGTCTATGCTCTTTTACCAGGCATACTTTGCCGAGTGCATATACCACGGCATACAGCCGGATAAAGATACGGCAAAGGCGCTGTTTTGCGAATACGAAAAGATGTAAAGGGGGGATTTATGAAACTTTTATTCATCAACGGCGTAAACCTCAATATGACGGGCAGGCGCGAGCGTGGCGTTTACGGCACGCAGACCCTCGACGAAATCAATGCCGAAATAGCCGCCCGTTTCAAGGGTGTGGAGTGTGAATTTTTCCAGAGCAACTCAGAGGGCGAAATCTGCATAAAACTGCACACGGCAGACTGCGACGGCATAGTGCTCAACGCGGGCGCGTTCACCCATTACAGCTATGCGATAAGGGACGCGATAGCCTCGATAGATATCCCCGTTGTCGAAGTGCATATGTCCAACGTGTTCAAAAGGGAGCCTTTCCGCCACAACTCGGTTATAAGCGAAGTGTGCGCGGGTACGATAGTCGGCTTCGGCAAAAACAGCTACATTTTAGCCGGCGAAAGTTTTTTGTTGAAGTAAAAATCGGCGCTTTCGGGTCATTTGTTCAGGACAATTTTTTGAAGTAAAGGCGGCGCATTTGCGCCCGTTTACTAAAATATTTTTTGCTGCAAAAATGTGCGTTTGTTGCGGCATATATGCGGGGCAATTTATGAATATAATACTCTGCGGTATGATGGGCTGCGGCAAGACGACGGTTGCCGCGGCGCTCTCGCGCCTTACGGGAATGGAGCGCAGGGATACCGACGAAGAGATTGTAAAAAAGTACGGCAGAATTGCCGACATATTCGAAAGATACGGCGAAGCGCGCTTCCGTGAAATAGAGACGGAAGAGGTCGAAGAGCTTTCGCGCCTCGATGGGCTGATTATCGCCACGGGCGGCGGCTGCGTTTTAAGTCAAAAGAACGTGGAAATTTTAAAGCGCGGCGGAAAGATTGTGTTCCTTTCTACCTCGCCCGAAGAGCTGATTGCGCGCGTTGCGGGCGATACCGAAAGGCCCCTGCTTGCGGGCGGGGCAGAGCGGCGCATACGCGAACTTCTGCCCGTGCGCACGCCCAAATATCTTGCCGCCGCAGATATGGTAACAGGCACAGACGGGCGTTCGCCCGAAGATATTGCGGCGGAAATTGCAAAAAAATACAATCTTATATAATTTTCGGGAGAGTTATGAAGACGGCTTTGATTACAGGCGGAACAAGGGGAATAGGCAGGGCGATTGCCTTTGAATTTTTGCAGCGCGGGTACGAAGTTATAATCAACTACTGCTCCAACGAAAGCACGGCAATCGCCACCCAGGCAGAGTTCAATATGCTCGGCTACTGCCCCGTGCTTATGCGTGCCGACGTTTCAGACGAGGCGCAGGTGCGCGATATGTTCTCTGAAATCTTCCGCCTCTACAATAAAATAGACGTGCTGGTGAACAACGCGGGCATATCGTATGTGGGCGTCATTCAGGATACCACCGCCGCCGAATGGGACAAAATATTCGGCGTCAACGTGCGCGGCGCCTTTCTTTGTTCGCGCGCCGTGACCGACAGAATGATAGGCGCGGGCGGCGGCTCGATTATAAACATATCCTCCATCTGGGGCGAGGTGGGCGCCAGCTGCGAGGTTGCCTATTCTGCCTCGAAGGCGGCGCTTATCGGCTTTACCAGGGCGCTTTCCAAGGAGCTTGCACCCTCGGGCGTGCGCGTGAACTGCATAAGTCCCGGCGTTATAGATACAAGTATGAACGCCCACCTCACGCAGGAGGAGCTTGAAGAGCTGATAGAGCAGATTCCCGCAGGCCGTATAGGCACTGGCGAAGACGTGGCAAAGGCGTGCGCGTACCTTGCCGAGGCGCAGTACGTCACGGGCGTCGTGCTTCCAGTAGGCGGCGGCTTTGCAAAGTAAAATATTTTTCTGTAAGTTTTGTATTTAACTTGAAATTATATCTGAAAGGCGGCGTTTTGCCTTTCAGATATTTTCATTTCCTGTAAACTTTGTGCGCCGCTGAATAGTTTACGCCGAGCAAAATCGGGGTACAAATATTGTAAGGTAAAAAAAATTATTAAAAAATTTTAAAAAATAAAAGGTTTTTTCAAAAATTTTGCGTATATTTAGGCGTGAAAGAAAATATGCCTGTCTTAAAAGAGCGTACGTATGCGATTGAAGAGGCCTTTTTTTCGCCGTATGCGACAAAATCAAAGGATACCAGGGGGCGCGAACGTGCGGAAACTCCGTGCGCAATGCGCACCGAATTTCAGCGTGACCGCGACAGGATTATATACTGCAAGGCGTTCCGCAGGCTTAAAAACAAGACGCAGGTATTCTTTTCGCCCGAAGGCGACCACTACATAACCCGCCTTACGCACACGCTCGACGTGGCGCAGATAGCGCGCAGCCTTGCCCGCGCGCTCGCCCTGAACGAGGACCTTGCCGAGGCGATAGCTCTGGGTCACGATTTGGGTCACACACCGTTCGGCCACAGCGGCGAGCGCATTTTAAACAAGCTGAGCCCCTCGGGGTTCAGGCACAACGTTCAGTCTGTGCGCGTGGTCGACGTGCTCGAAAAGGATGGCAGGGGGCTAAACCTCACCTTCGAAGTGCGCGACGGCATTTTGAACCACCAGAAGAGCGGTAACCCTGCCACGTTGGAGGGGCAGTGCGTGCGCATTGCCGACAAGGTGGCCTACATAAACCACGACTTGGACGACGCCGTGCGCGCGGGCGTGCTCACCCCTTTCGACGTGCCCCGCAAAATCACGGACATACTCGGGACAAGCTCGAAAGAGCGCATAAACACGGCAATAACTTCGGTATGGCGGCAAAGTTACGGCAAAAACTCCGTCGCGATGGGCGAGGAGGTTGCCGCGGCGAGCGAGGCGCTCCGCACCTTTATGTTCGAGCGGGTGTACTTCACCGAATTTGCACGAAGGGAAGAAGAGAAGGCCGAGCGTATGCTCTCGTTTATGTATGAATATTTTATAAAGAATATTTCTGCATTGCCTTCAACTTTTGTAAAACTTACAGAGCGCTTCCCCGCCGAGCAGGTGGTGTGCGACTACATATCGTCTATGACCGACAGATATGCCATATATACATTCAACAGACTGTTTGTGCCGCGCGGCTGGTCGTTCGGCGACGAAAACAACTGAAAGTATGGCAGCCCTTTGATTTTTTATCTGAATAAATAATGTGGGCAAGGCGAATTGTTATTAAAAGTAATAATGTGCGCAAGGCGAATTTAGTTCGCCGCTTACGCATAATCACATAGATGGCAAGGTGGGCGCTGATTGTGCCCTTGGTTGTAATCTACCCCACCTACCCTCCCCTAAGCAAGGGGAGGCCTGATTGCGGTTGAGATTTATCTGCCGTTTCCCTTCGGGAGCCTCGGCAGGGCAGCGCGCTACGCGCTCGCGCGACTTCGTTCACCTATGGTTCACTCCGCTCAAAATGACAATTATTATTCTAAAAATAAATAATGTGCGCAAGGCGAATTTAGTTCGCCGTTAAGCGCGACAACATTTCATGCGACAGCAGGCTCACTGGAAGTGAATGGCGGCATTTCTATAATCGTGGGCCATTAAAAATGCCGCCAGAGCTCAAAAATAATCAACGTTTCAAGCAAGGTATCCTTGCGCAGAAAGACCCAATTTGCGCATACCTGCGCCTG
>UMIY01014124.1_pt1 | contig 40630 bp, 35 predicted proteins | sample 1965921 | NCBI WGS metagenome assembly UMIY01 (sample SAMEA4836134, study PRJEB28245) | human gut metagenome | biome: gut microbiome; material: fecal sample | place: Denmark | collected 2008
CAGGAGATGCGGGTGGTCTCGTACCATAAAAGGGGCCGCAGGCGCATGCCGCCTACCAGCTCTGTATTGGCCTTCTGTTCCCGCAGGGAGGCCGCTTCCCAGTCGTCGGGGCGGCGGCTGCGCTCCGGCACCAGGCTCAGCCGCTCATCCAGGGGGAAGAACAGCTCCAGCCACACCAGGGGGAAGAATTTGTCGTTTTGCAGCTCCAGCTCCAACGTGGTCTCCTGATCCGGGAAAAGGCAGCGGCTGGCCCCCGGCACCCGCACCTTCACCTGCCGCAGCGCCAGACGGCCCCACAGCCGGGCGGTGCCTGAGAGCAGGAAGATCAGCAGCAGCACCGCCGCCAGGGCGCCCTGGCCGAAAAAGGCCGCCAGCACGCCGCCCAGCAGCTCTCCCGCCAGGGCCGGCAGGGACACCAGATTGCTGGAGTGGGTCAGTACCGGCTTATCCCACATGGCCGGGCATGTCCGCAGCGGGTACCGCCGTCTGAGAGAGCACATCCTCCAGCACGGAGGCGGCGGTGGCGCCGGAGAAGCGGGCCCCGCTCTGGAGCACCAGCCGGTGCTCCAGCACCGGACGGGCCAGGGTTTTGACGTCGTCGGGGGTGACGAAGTCCCGGCCCTCCATGGCTGCCAGGGCCTTGGAGGCCCGGTAGAGGCCCCGGGTGGCCCGGGGGCTGGCGCCCATCACCAGCTGGGGATGGGAGCGGGTGGCCTCCGCCAGGGCTACGATGTACGCTGCCACCGCGTCGGAGACGTGGACGGAGGCGATCTGCTTTTGCGCCTGGACCAGCTCTTCGGCGTTGGTGACGGGCTGCACGGTGTCAAAGGGGATGGCGTCCCCCAGGCGCCGCAGCATCTCCACTTCCTCTTCCAGCTGGGGATAGCCCATGCTGATGCGGATGAGGAAGCGGTCCATCTGGGCGGCAGGGAGGCGGAAGGTGCTCTCGGACTCCACAGGGTTCTCCGTTGCCAGTACCAGGAAGGGGGCGGGGAGGGGGTAGCGCTCCCCGTCGATGGAAACCTGCCGTTCCTCCATGGCCTCCAGCAGGGCCGACTGGGTCCGGGGGATGGCACGGTTGATTTCGTCGGCCAGCAGCAGATTGGTCATCACCGGCCCCTGGCGCAGCTGGAAGTCCCCGGTTTTCTGGTTGTAGATCTGCATGCCGATGATGTCGCTGGGCAGCATGTCCGGCACGAACTGGATGCGCCCGGACCGGCAGCCCAGGGCGATGGAGATGGCTTTCACCAGCGTGGTCTTGCCCACCCCCGGCAGATCGTCCAGCAGCACATGGCCGTCGGAGAGCACCGCCACGATGATGAGGCGGATGCGGTCATCCTTGCCCACCACGATTTTCCCGGTTTCCCGCAGGATGTCCTGGGAGAGTTTTTGAATGTCCATAGTCTCGTTGCTCCTTTGCTTGAAAGCCCTCCCCGAGGGCTGGAATCACATGGGATGATTGTAGCGAAATCCACCGTCAAAAGCAAGGCCGCCGGGTTCCGGCCATCGGGGGCCACTGCCGGACTTTCTCCGGCTCAGCGGATGCTTTTTTCAAAGAAAATCGATTACGCATCGTCGTTATGCTATAAAAAATTCATATGTTTTTGTGCGAGATGTCAAAAAAGGACTTGGGCAGTCAGAAAAACCTTATCCACATCATCCATAGACACCGCCGCTCCTTCGTGGTACTCTATTGGCGCAGTCGAGAGAGGCTGCGGGTACTGCGGATGCAGAGCTCAACTTATTCAATATTCATAATAGAAAGGATGTGTTTCCCATGCGACTGCGTTCTGAAGCTGATATCCGGGAGTTCCTGGATACCGTGAAATCCTGCGAGGGTAGTGTCTATCTGAAGAGCCCCGAGGGAGACATTTTTAATCTGAAGTCTTCCCTGTCCTGCTATGTGGCCGTGGGCCAGCTGATCCAGGAGAAGGGCGATTCCCTGGAGCTGTTTGCGGACCGCCGCGAGGATCGCGCGCTTCTGATGAAGATGGTGGCCGACCTGATGTCCGAGGACACCGAGGAAGCCTGCTGAGAAGGCAACTGAAAACCGCCGTTCCTGTAAGGGAGCGGCGGTTTTTTCGTTTGCCGCCGGACGTTGACGGGGCACGTGCCGCCGATTATAATAAGGAGCAGAACATGAATGCAGAGCAGGAGGAAGCGCCTATGCTGGCCTATACCTATGTAGAACCCGGGAAGTTCCAGCTGCTGGACAAGCCCAAACCCACGCTGCGCCATCCCCGGGACGCCATCGTCAAAGTCACCCTGAGCAGCATCTGCACCAGCGACCTGCACATCCTTCATGGCTCCGTGCCCCGGGCGGTGCCCGGCATTACGGTGGGACACGAGATGGTGGGCGTGGTGGAGCAGGTGGGGGAGGCCGTCACGGCACTTCAACCGGGAGACCGGGTGGCGGTGAACGTGGAGACCTTCTGCGGGGAGTGCTTCTTCTGCCGCCACAGCTGGGTCAACAACTGCATGGATCCCAACGGCGGCTGGGCCCTGGGCTGCCGCATCGACGGCGGCCAGGCGGAATACGTCCGGGTGCCCTACGCCGACCAGGGCCTCACCAAGATCCCCGACGCTGTCACGGACCTGCAGGCTCTGCTGGTGGGGGACGTGCTGGCCACCGGGTACTGGGCCGCCAAGATCTCCGAGATCCATCCGGAGGACACGGTGCTGGTGATCGGTGCCGGCCCAACGGGCATCTGCACCCTCCAGTGCGTGGGGCTGTACGGCCCCCGGCGGATCATCGTCTGTGACAAGGATCCCGCCCGGCTGGAATTTGTCCGGGATCACTACCCGGAAGTCCTCACGGTGGGCCCGGAGCAGGTGGAGGAGCTGGTGCAGGCTTACAGCGCCCACGGCGGCGCCGACGCGGTGCTGGAGGTGGCGGGGAGCCCCGAGACCTTCCGCATGGCCTGGCGGTGCGCCCGGCCCAACGCCATCGTCACGGTTGTGGCCCTCTACGACGGCCCTCAGACGCTGCCCCTGCCGGAGATGTACGGCAAGAACCTGACCTTCAAGACCGGCGGCGTGGATGGGTGCAACTGCGCCGAGACCCTGGCTTTGATCGAGGAAGGGAAGCTGGACACCGTGCCCCTCATCACCCACACCTATCCACTCAGCCGCATTCAGGAGGCCTATGACCTCTTTGCCAACCGGCGGGACGGCGTCATCAAGGTGGCCGTCACCCCGGATCCGTAACAAGTCACATGCAGAAAAGGAGAATCGAATATGCTGGAAGCTGGCATGAAAGCCCCGGATTTTACCCTGTCCGACAAGGACGGAAACCTGGTCCGCCTCTCTGACTTTCTGGGCAGGAAAGTAGTCGTGTACTTTTATCCCAAGGACAATACTCCGGGCTGCACCCGTCAGGCCTGCGCCTTCGCCCAAAGCTACGGGGCCTTCCAGGAGAAAAACACCGTGGTCATCGGGATCAGCAAGGATTCCGTGGTCTCCCACCTGAAATTCGCCCAGAAGTACGACTTGCCCTTTGTGCTCCTCTCCGACCCGGAGCTCCAGGCCATCCAGGCCTACGGCGTCTGGCAGGAGAAGAAGCTTTACGGAAAGGTGAGCATGGGCGTGGTGCGCACCACCTACCTCATCAACGAGGCGGGAGTCATTGAAAAAGTGATGCCCAAGGTGAAGCCGGACACCAATGCGGAAGAAATCTTGGCCTACCTGTCGGAGGCATAAGACAGCATGCGGATCATCATTTCACCGGCAAAAAAGATGAAGGCGGACACGGATACGCTTCCCTGGAAAGACTTGCCCTGCTTTCTTGAGCAAGCAGAAACGCTTTACAGTAAATTGCAGGGCATGTCCCGTCAGGAGCTGCAGGCCCTCTGGCAGTGCAGCGACGCCCTCACCGCCCGGAATGCCCGGCAGCTGGAAAGCACGCCAGGTCTGCGCACGGGACTGACCCCCGCCCTTCTGGCCTATCAGGGCATCCAGTATCAGTACATGGCCCCGGGGGTATTCACCGACGGGGAGTTTGCCTATGTTCAGGAGCACCTGCGGATCCTCTCCGGGCTCTATGGGGTGCTGCGCCCCCTGGACGGGGTGGTACCCTACCGGCTGGAGATGCAGGCAAGGCTGGAAACGGAGTCTGGAAAAGACCTTTACAGCTATTGGGGAGGCTTGCTTGCAGACCAACTCTATCGGGAGACGGACTGCGTGGTGAACCTGGCTTCCAAGGAGTACAGCCTCTGCGTCTCCCGGCACCAAAAGCCCGGCACACAGCTCATCACCTGCGTCTTTGGGGAGGAGCTTCGCGGCAAGGTGGTGGAGAAGGGAACCCTTTGCAAAATGGCCCGGGGCGAGATGGTGCGTTACCTGGCCCAGATCCGGGGGGAGGAACCGGAGGCCCTGCGGGGCTTTGACCGTCTGCACTACACCTTTTCGCCGGAGCACTCCGACGAGACGACCTATGTATTTTTGCGGCAGGGAGGGGCGAAGGAGCCCTGACCCAGCCTGGAAAGAGAGAGGAGAGCGCCTATGTCCATGTACGATGAGGAGCTGCAGCGGCTTCACCGGGAGACGGAGCGAAAGCGGCAGCTGGAGGTTATGACAGCGGATCTGCGGGCCCAGAAAGGGCAGCTGACGGAGAAGACCGCGGAACTGGAGCGAAGCAAGCTGGCGGAGCAGGCGGACGTGGACCGGCTGGAGGGCCACAGCCTGGCGGCGTTTTTCTACGGCGTCATCGGCAAAATGGATGAAAAACTCACCAAGGAGCGGGCGGAAGCCTATGCTGCCCGGGTGAAATACGACGCCGCTGCCCGGGAGCTGGCAGCGGTGGAGGAAGATCTGGAGCGCAAGGAGGCGGAGCTTGCCCATCTGGCGGGCTGCGAGGCGCGCTACCAGGAGACGCTGCGCCGCAAGCAGGAGGCCCTGAAGGAATCCGGCAGCCCCGCCGCCGGGGAGATTTTGCGCCTGGAGCAGCGGATCTCCGGCCTGGAGAGCCAGGAAAAAGAGATCTGGGAGGCTGTCAGCGCCGGACAGGAGGCCCTGGCCACGGCAGACCGGATCCTCCAGAGCCTGGACAGTGCCGACGGCTGGGCCACCTGGGACCTCTTCGGGGGCGGCCTCATTGCCGACCTTGCCAAGCACGATCATCTGGACAATGCCCAGGCGGCGGTGGAGCAGCTGCAGGTGCAGCTGCGGCGCTTCCGGACGGAGCTGGTGGATGTGGGGGATATCCAGGCGGATCTCCACGTCAGCATCGACGGCTTCCTCCGCTTTGCGGACTTTTTCTTCGACGGCCTCTTTGCCGATTGGGCGGTGATGGACCAGATCAGTAAGTCCCAGCAGCAGGTACAAAGCACCCGCGGCCAGATCGCCCAGGTGCTCTCCCGGCTGGAGGAGATGCTGCATAGGGCCCAGGCGGAGCAGTCTGCCGCCCAAACGGAGCTGGACGCCCTGGTGCTGGGGGCGGGCCTCGCCACCTGATATCTTCATAGCACGCAATCACGGAACATTTCGGAGTATTACATGGATTTTTCCCAATTCAAGGCACAATTTTCCCCCAATCTGGATCCCCAGCAGGAGGCGGCGGTCCAGACGGTGGAGGGGCCGGTGCTGCTGCTGGCGGTACCCGGCAGCGGCAAAACCACCGTGCTGGTGACGAGGCTGGGCTATATGCGGTTTGTAACGGGCATCCCCCCGGAGCGCATCCTCACCATGACCTATACGGTGTCCGCCGCCCGGGACATGTCCGCCCGCTTTGCCGCCCTGTTCGGGGAGGAGGAAGCCCGGAAGCTGGAGTTTCGCACCATCAACGGCGTGTGCAGCCGGATCATCCGCCTCTATGAGCGGACTTTCGGCCGCACCGCCTTTTCTGTGCTGGAGGACGGCGGGGAAAAGAGCGCCCTGATGGCCCAGCTCTACCGCACCCAGAGCCGGGACTTTGCCACGGAGAGCACTGTCCGGGCTCTGGAAACCGCCGTCACCTACGCCAAAAACCAGATGCTCTCCGGGGAGGAACTGGCGGCGGTGGAGGCGGAGGGCGTGGACTTCCCGGCCTTTTTCCGCTCCTACAACCAGGCCCTGCGCCAGCGCCGGCAGATGGATTTCGACGACCAGATGGTCTACGCCCTGTCCATATTGCGCCGGTACCCGGAGATTTTGGAGACGCTTCAGGACCGCTACCGTTACTTTTGCGTGGACGAGGCCCAGGATACCTCCCGGATCCAGCACACCATCATCCGCATTTTAGCGGGGAAGAGCGGCAACCTCTTCATGGTGGGGGACGAGGATCAGAGCATCTACGGCTTCCGGGCCGCCTGGCCCCAGGCCCTCACGCAGTTCGACGCCGTCTATCCCCACGCCAAGGTGCTGTACATGGAGCAAAATTACCGTTCCAGGGCGCCCATTGTCCAGGCGGCGGACACCTTCATCCAGCGCAATCAAAACCGCCGGCCCAAGCACATGCGTCCCACCCGGGGCAGCGGCCCGGCGGTGCGGGAGATCTCTGTCTACGACCGGCTCAAGCAGTACCGGTATTTGTGCAAGGTGGCGGAGAACTGCACCACGGAGACTGCCGTGCTCTACCGGGACAACGACAGCGCCCTGCCTCTTATTGACCAGATGGACCGCCAGGGCATCCCGTACCGCTGCCGCCAGGTGGAGAGCCTCTTTTTCACCAACCGGGTGGTGCGGGACATCACGGACATCATCCGTTTCGCCCAGGACCCCACGGACGGGACATTGTTTGAGACCCTCTACTACAAGCTGGGAGCGGGCATCAGCAAGGCCCTGGCCCGGGAGGCCATCGCCTGGGCCCAGCGGGAGGGGGAGACCCTGCTGGGGTACATCGCCGCCTCTCCAGCGGCCTCGCCCTGGACGAAAAAGCAATGCAAAGCCCTTCAGACCCACCTTGCAAACCTTTTGCATGAACCTGCGGACAAGGCTGTCTACCGCATCGTGCATTACATGGGCTACGGCGCCTATCTGGAGGAGCGGGGGGCCGACGCCTCCAAGGCGGATATCCTGGAGGCCCTGGGGGCCCAGGAGCCCGATCCGGAACGCCTTCTGGAGCGGCTGGAGGAGCTCCGGGCAGTGGTACAGCGAGGTTCCACCGACGAGACGTGTCCCTTTGTGCTCTCCACCATCCACTCCAGCAAGGGGCTGGAATATGAGCGGGTGATTTTGATGGATGTGGCCGACGGCCTTTTTCCCAAATCCCTGCCGGATGGGGGGGCAACCGAGGAGGAGCTGGACGCCTACGAGGAGGAGCGGCGGCTGTTCTACGTGGGTATGACCCGGGCCCGGGAGGAGCTCCAGATCGTCACCTTCCGGAAGGTGGGGCTGGAATCCGCATTTTCCCGGGAAATCTTCCCGCCAAAAGCCGCTCCCAAAGGAATGCCGGTGACCTCTGCCGCAAAGCCCGTCACGGTGCGGCGGGCGGAGGAGAACCGGATCGCCGCCCAGGCAAAGGGCTATATTCCCGGCGCCCGGGTGGTGCACAAGACCTTCGGCCACGGCACGCTGGTCAGCCGCAGCGGAGACATCGCCATCATCGCCCTGGACGACGGGGAGGTCAAGAAGATCGCCGTCTCCACCGCCCTGCGATCCCGGCAGATGGGTTTGGAGTGAGAAAAAACGGCAAGGCCCCACGGACTGTGGGCGGCCTTGCCGTTGGCTTTTATTGGCTTTTACTTGTCGAAGGACGGATTCAGATAGTAGACGTTCTTTTCATCCAGCTTATCCTTGGCCAGGCGCAGCCCCTCGCCAATACAATCAACATGAAGTGGATAAAAAGAAGAGCCGTCAACACCTTTTTCTATGATTCTTTGATAAGGGTACAATTGCTGTTCCTTTCTCAAAGCACCATATATGGCTTGTCCACGACATTCTGAAGACCTACGCTAAAGAGGAAAGGGACAGCCGCCTGTAACAGAAGATTGTCCCTTTTTACATCCAATGAATTACTGTTTCTCAAATATTGCTATCAAACCGGAAGTTATCTCAACCCTTATTTTCCCGCCATAATAATCCAGCAGTCCATATTTTGAATGATCATCTGGATCATACAGAACCTCAATGTATCCGTCTTGTACAGTATATGTGGCCTTACTCTCGTGCGTACTGCCATCTTGGAAGTTAGGCATAATCGCTGTAAGATTTCCCGAAGAAGTGAAGATCAAAGAGTATTTATTAAATAGTTGTGCGGTTCCACTGTATAATTCGCCGATTTGGTCAGGCGAAAATTCACCTTCTTCATTCTCATATGAAATGACTATCCATGTACCAGCTACCCCGTTTTGGCTGTTACCAAAGGCCGTAAGAGAAAACAAGATAAAGAGTGCTAATATCAAAGCATAATATTTTTTTAGCATTATATTAACTCGTTAAAATATCGAACACAAAATAGTCCTCATTGACCACATACTCGCTGGTCTTGAAGTGTTGCAGCGTGTTCTCTAATCCCGGTGAGCTAATACTATTGATCTTTATTATATGCTTCCTACCATAGTCGTCAATATATGGGGAGTAATAGGGTATTATAAGGCCACATTTTAATCTAAAAGAGCTGCTTTCTGAATGTTAAAATAACCTGCAAAGTGTAGCCCAGCAGTTTTCGGGGAGTTGTCTGAATTTTGCTATTATGTACCATGTGCATGGAGGTGATGCACATGATCATAGACCTGTCAGTTAGATTGAGGCAGTTACGACTTGATAAGCAACTACGGCAAGAACAAGTTGCGCGGCTGGTTGGAGTATCCAAAGGGGCAATCAGTGCCTATGAGACAGATATACGGCAGCCATCGTATGATATATTGATACGCTTGGCAAATCTGTACCGAGTCAGTGTTGATTATCTGCTTGGGCGAACAGATGACCGAACCCTTGATATTTCCGGCCTTACGGCCCGAGAAGTTGCGATTATAACTGAGCTTGTAGCCTCCATGTCTGCCAAGAATCAAAAACTGGAGGAATTACGGAGATGAAAAGACTAATATCCATACTGCTAACTATGTGCATGGTTGCTGGAGTATCTATTCCAGCCCATGCAGGTGACATGATAACAGACGAGGTGCCGTTGGAAGTCGAAACATCTACGGTGAAAGTAATATCAACTCTTGCAGAACTGCAAGCGGCGATTGAAACCGCAGAGAGTGGGGATACAATTGCCCTGGGGCAAACCATATATATCAACGGAGAAATCGTATCTACGGATAGGGAAATTACACTTATTCGAGCAGATGGTTTTACATCGGGTAATATGGTTGTGATTTACAGTGGAGTTTTAGCTGGTTTCCGTTTTGTGGAATCCGTAGCTGCGGGGGCTATCAATATTCGACCTACCCAAGGTAGCGCAGTTACCGTAAAAAATTGTATATTAGATGGCGGTGGAGTCGGAGAAGGTATATCGATTACAGGGACAAGCGACCAGCACCAAGTAACCATCAGCAGTTGCGAGTTTTCTGATAATTATCATCATTCTGTCGATGTTCGGACAGACAAAAATGTAAATATTGAAGATTGCTATATCCACGATAATTATTACGACTTGGGTGCCAGCGGAGCCGTACAAAGTTCAGGGAACCTCAAACTTATCCGAAGCACAGTTACCGCAAATACTTCATGGGCGAATGCAGGACTCATGTGTAGCGGTGGCACTTTGATAATGGACGATTGCCAGATTAAAGATAATATTATTCTCTCCCCTGATAGCGGTATTGCTGTCGATATCTTCTGCCTTGATACCGTTTGGAGTCTATCTGATAGTCAAAATACTTTGGATGCGGGATATTATGACCTTACTACGGGCGAAAAACTGGCTATTCCCGTAATAGAAAGTAGCGAGTTTGCAAAACTAATCTTTCTTACGGACGAAGATGCTGAAGACCATTTTGCACCGCCTACGTCTGCAGACGAGGGTACTACCCAGCCAGGGGACGGGGATGATCACCCTCAACCAGAAGAACCGAACCCTCCTACTACTGGCACAGACAATGATGGGGACACATCAGATAATGATCAGAGTGGCGCAGAGCAGCCAGAAACACCGGTAGAGGATAACTCCAATAACGGAGATGACTATACCCCTTCGAGGCCGCATAAGCCCGTACAGCGTCCCTCTGAGCCAGATACAGATACCCAGAAACCGAATGAAGGAACGCCCGCTCCAACCTTGGCTTGCGGCAACGCCACAATAGATGTCTCCCGCTCGGTGGTACTTGCCGGGTATGAAGATGGTGCATTGCATGAGGAAGACCCTTTAACAAGGGCACAAATGGCAACAATTATCTTCCGCCTGTTAACCGATGAGACGATTGAACAATATGACGGTAATGCTCCGGTTTTTGAAGATGTTCCGACCGACGCCTGGTATTATCGATATGTATCTACCATTGCACGCGCTGGTATTGTTGCAGGTACAGGGAACGGATATTACACCCCAGATGGTTTAGTCACATGGGCACAGGCAGTCACCATACTGACTCGTTTTGTAGAGGCACAAGAATATACTTTAATTGAGATTCGGTACAGTGGATGGGCTTTACAGGCCGTACAGACAGCCGCCGCCCTCGGATGGATTGAAGATGCTGCAACATTTGACCCCGATTCGGTGATCAGTCGTGGTGAATTAGTTTCCCTGGTAAACGGCGTGTTGGAAAATTACAGATAATCAGTATAATTTTCCTTTTCCAATCAAATAGGACAGTCGTTATGATAACGGTACAAAGTCGAGATATTATCGCGGATATTATGTGTAAAAGCACTGTTTTTCTGTCAATGCTTCGGAGGTGTGCAAGGAGGTACTACTGGTATATATAAGAGACAGGAAAGTTTATGAAATGTTTAGCACCCCCCTGGTATTACTCCGACACTGCCAGCGGCCTCAATTCTAAACATAGCAAAAGCGCCCGGTTTCGTCCTGGGCGCTCTTTGCGTCTTGTGTTATGCTCTTGTCCAGTCGATGAAATGAGCCTGCCAGATGCCGAGCCAGTACGGATCGAGACCGCAGGAAAAACGGGTCTTTCCGGTCTCATCGAAGAAGAAGCGCTGGAGGGTGTTCTTGATCTCTTCCCGCGTGGCTTCCACGGTGAGGCGCTGCGTGTGGCCGTCGATAGTAGCGCTCAGGTGGATCTTCTCAAACCGCCCCGGCTGGATGTTGAAGCTGATCGTCGCCATCTCCGCGCCGGAATAAGGGAGGATGATCTTGTCTTTGCTGCTGCTGACGGTACTGATCTTGTTGGGATCGATCTCCATGATAGGAGTGGTAGCCATAGCGCTGTTGACAATCTCTTTCTTGATAGCTTTCATTTTGTATTCTCCTCTATTCTTGTTGTCAGGCGGGGCGGCGTGTGCTATACTTTCCTTACCGCCCCGCCGTGGGTGGTGGGGGCTGCTTGTCTATGTGCTTTGGTCGGCTGTTAGGCAAGCGGCCTTTCTCATGCTACTGTAAAGCGGCGGGTTGCTGTTTCGGTCAAATACTGCTCGTACAAGTCGGCGTGATTGGCCTTAAATGCCTTGCTGTCGAAACGGCGGGAGTTGACCAGCTTCCAGGTGATCTTCCAGTCGCCTCCAGTCAGTTCGTCAACCTCTCTCGCAACCATCTCTTCCTTGATGCTGTCGGTGATGGTCTCGATCTCGGCGGCCAGCTCGTCAGCCATGCGGCGCAGCTCTCGCAGCTCCTTGATCTTGGCATCCATTTCGTGAGTGCTCATTGTGTGATCTCCTTTCTTTTGAGGGTTTTCTTCCCTCTTTCTGATTATAATTATACTCTAATATTAGTGTAATGTCAATCGAAATATGCTCTTATATCAGTGTAATTATCTACAAAGAATCACACTGAAATTAGTGCAATTTTTACATTGACTTTAGTGTACTTTCTGCGTTATAATGACTATGCTGGGAGAGGGGCACAGTTTAATAAGTTGCCCTGTGGTGTATATCCAGTCAAGAAGGTGATATAATGGCGCTGACATATAAGATCAATGTCCTGCAAGCCTTAAAAGATAAAGGCTATAATACAAACAGACTCCGTAAAGAAAAGTTGTTGGCTGAGGCGTCTATCCAGTCTTTACGGGAGAGCAAACCGATCTCCTGGGCAAACCTGTCAAAGCTTTGTGAGCTACTGGAGTGTAAGCCTGGGGACATTCTGGATTTTATTCCTGATAGCAACTCATAAAATCATTTGAAGGAGGAGCTGGTGATGAGTAACCGTGATAAGTGTATTGCGCTCCTGGATAGTTTTAGTGATAGTCAGCTTGGTAATATTGTGACCATGTTGCAAGCCGCAAAGGATGCTATCACTGATGCTGCAGATGATGCTTTCTGCAATGCCCTTTACAAAGAGTACCAGGCTGATCCTGATAAGGGGCAAGCTGTAAGCATTGAAGAGGCGGCGAAGATGCTGGGGGTAGCTCTGTGAAATACCAGATCGTAATTGATAAGCCGGCAATGAAGTTTCTCCTGAAACAGCCTCTGGAGCAGCGAGAGCGCCTGTTAAAAGCGATCTATAAACTGCCTGATCAGGGCGATATAAAACCCATGGGAGGCCATGAAAATCTTTACAGACTGCGTGTGGGCACTTATCGGGTGATCTATACCATTGAGAACGACGTCTTGACAGTCCGGGTGCTGACGATTGGCAACCGTGGAGATGTCTACAAGTAAGGGGGAGTACTATGTTTAACTATCAGAGCATTGCTGTTCGCATAGAGCACGCCTTGCAATCCCATGGATATGCCGCAATGGGGGATGCTGACGCGATCCGCTCCAATCCTATGGCATTCATGGATGCTGTATTAAAACGCTACGAAAAAATCTCGGAAGAGAATGATAAGAAATCGGCTGACTTCTGGGAAGTGTACAAGAATTATGAGGGCCGTCGCCTTGATGAATTTGGTGAAGAGATGGCTCACAATTTCGCAAATGATGTTGTTGACTTGTTCAAATAAAGCAAAAGCGGGGGCGTAACGCTCCCGCTTCTTTGTATCTTTACGGCTCTGCATTCCGCAGCTCCCGCTTATATTTGTAGTAAGTATTCCGGGAAAGACCGGTCAGCTGCATAACCTCCAGATCGTTCAAGCTGCCGTTGAAATCCTGCGAATGCTTGCGAATAGTTTCTTTGGCAGCAATGCTTTTCTTTGTAATCAGCTTTGCCCCCGGACGCTGGCCAATCTGCTTTCCGTTCAACCTGGCCGTCTCAATTCCTTCGCGGGTGCGCTGGTGCAGATCCTCAACTTCCTTTTCGCTCTGTTCAAATGCCAGCCTGATTTGCTCCTGAGCCAGCGCCATAAGATACTTATTGACGCCTTCCAGAATATAATCAACATTGCTGCCAGTAAGCTGGACATTGTTTTCCAGCGCTTTTTGATAGGTACTGGTGTTGATGTGCGGTTCCTTTAAGAAAACCAGGGAAACACCTCTGCTGTATAGTTCTTCATAGGCTGCGAAACCATCATTCGCATTACCGCTCATGCGGCTGACGCTATCAAAGACGATGGTATCACCGCGCTTCACTTTACTAAAGAGTTTTTGCCACTCTTTACGGTCAATCCGCGTTCTGGTGAAGACTTCCTGAATAATGACCGCCTCCGGGTATGCAGCTTTGATGTTTCTAATCTGCCGTTCTATGGATTGCTTGGCTTTGGAGATACGACAATAACCGTACAGCATAATAGCACGCCTTTACTGAAAAGTATTTAATTTAACCATCGTTAAACTTGATACTCTGATTTTAGCAGATAAAGAGCAGATTGTCAACGGTTTTAATACTATTGCTTTTGGCGTTAGAATTGATACTGCTTAGCAAGTAAAAACCCGCTCAGGCATCACACCTGGGCGGGCATTACCTTGCGTCAGATTGCTTGGGTAGGAGAAGCGCTATATATCTAACGCTTTCTTTCTTAAAGCATCATATTCCTCAGTTGAGATCAAGCCCTTTTGCTTCAGATTGGCAAGTTCCAGAAGACGAGTCTCTAACGGCACATTTTCCTTTGGTGCAATTTGAGATAGGATCACAGTCTGCTGCTCGCCTTGCTTGACTGATTTTATCCGCATCTGCATCAAAAAGCAAACCAGAAGTCCTATCACGGAAAGCGTTGTGATGATCAGGCCGGCAAAACAGAGATTGCCAGACGTGGCCTCTTTCCCATAGATTGCTTTATAAGTTTCCTCGGTATCTCGATCCCAGCCATTCCCAGCAATGACATAGTTCTTTGCCATATCGTCTACGGCATCTTCAATATAATCAGGATTCAGAATGGAACTATTCCCTATATTGCCGATATTAACCAGCGTAAGGGCGATCCCAATCAACAAGACAACGAGAATGATTGTATATGGTGCTTTCTTTTTCATAGCAATCCCGCACATTCTATACTGGTACTCGGCTTTGCAGCCTAAGCTAAGTATATACCAACACGGGCATGAAATCAACGAGGTGTTGACTCTATGATTACAGATAGAAATTCTCGAGTGGAAGACACAAAAAATGAAATTCTATCCTTACAGACGAATAATGTCGGGAATTGCACACGCTTTTATATTTTCACTCAAAAGACTTTCGAGGTAATCACCGTTGGTTATCGGGAAAATAAGCATATGATTGTTTAATTTAATGCTCTAAATTGCTAAAAATACGTGTTCGGTACGCTGTTGTGATCGAATAAGTTTGAGGTGTGGATATAGTACCCCATAGCACATAAAACACCCATTACAATACTCTGCCTATTATCTGTCAAGAAGAAATCTACTGTATTTATTATATAAAAGATTGACAAAATTCAGCCTATCATTTTGTGCAAGTTGCTTGACAATTTGAGATGTATATGGTAATATAATCATAGGCTAACACGAGCCATATCGAACGATTACATATCGTTGCGTCCTGGTGGGACGCTTACTGCAACCGTGTGATAATTAAGTCTGGGATAAGGTTCCGGGCTTTGTTGTCACACGGTTTTTTGCGCTCTTTTTAGATAAGGCTCAGTGGAAGTTAGCAAAAAGACTCTTTGCTTTGTAGTAAGTGTAAGGGAGTAAGATTGTTATCTCCAGCCGCTGGGTATAACCGGAAGCAATTCTGCAGATTTTCTTGGCAGCAACGGCGTGGCTTCTTCCTGCAATGACCTTGCTACGGTCTGCCGAGCGAAGCGAGGCAGGAAGAAGGCAACCCCCTCAGAATTAAAAAGTGCGTTTTTCATAACTTTTTAGCCCATTTTGAACGAAGTGAAAGAGAACCCTTTCCCTTTAAGGGATAAAAAATGTAACCGCCGAAGAATTGGGCGTTTAGAAGGGGTCAAAATCCGAATTTATCACCTCAAAAGTTATAGCCCATTTTTCGATATCAGAACTTTTGAACATTTTTGCCATTTTAGAAAGAAGGGCGGTGCGGGTGGACAAGAAATCACGATTGGTATGTAAACTTGATGACGGTAAAGAAATCTTTTATTTGAACTTTGATGATGATGGGCGTTGCACTGGGCGCGATGCAGATGATCTATGTGTGTTATCCAACATGGGTATTGCTGGCTTCGTGGGTGCTCAGGGTGGTCGCCTATATCCAGCGAACGAGCGGGATCGTCAACATATGGTAGTAGCATTACAACGACATAAAGCTATTTTAGAGAGCTTGAATATAGTTCCCCAAAAGCCAAGTAAGGAGCTTAAAGCCTGGATCAAAGAAACAAAGAAGGAACTAAGGAATATCGACACTGAAATAGCTCGGCTTATCAAACAAAAATCAAATAAATTGGAGGATTGATTATGAACCAAACAGAAAAATTTAGAGGAGCCATCAACGAGCTTGCCCGTAGATGGTGCAATGTTGACGATGCGTTCAACAGGGAGCAGGCGGCAGCTTTGCTCCAGCAGTTAACGCATAAAGGTGAAGATGCAAATACTGTCACCGCCCATTTCTGCGCTTTTGCATATGGTTTTGACAGCCTTAGCGTGAAGGATGCAAAGCTGGTCGCAGATTCACGGTTGAAATCTTGTATCAAGGGTGTGGCTAATGCACTTTCGCCGGAATGCAGTAAAGATAGTGTTATGTTGGATCTCTTGTGCCGGCATTGGGCGGATTTGTCCGAGGATGAAAAAATTATGGTTGCAAATGCCGCAATCAAAGTAAGAATGAATGAAGGTGACTGATTATGGGTGAAGATAACGGGCTGCAAATCCTAATTGAAGCAGCATTGGACTTTGAGAAGTCGTTAAATACGATGACTACTCAGATGAACCAAATGCGTGATAGATTTAAGGACTATACTATCAAAATCACGGCAGGTCTCAATCAGACTGCCAGCGCCGCACAAATCAAGTCGGATCTGAAGAGCATCAATCAGGGGAAGAACCGAGTACGGCTCACCGGCGAGATGGATCGTGAAGAGACAAAGAAAAATGTCACAAAAACCATTAAAGGACTGAAGCAGGCCGAAATCAAAATTGCTGGCGTTTTAGATGCGTCTGCTACTACAAAGAATATCCAGCAACAGTTTAAGCAGATCCCTGATGTATCGGCAAAAGCAGAAGTCAATGTCGATGGAGCGGAGCAAGTTGACAAGCTGGCTTCCAACATGGATAAAGCTGGCAAGAGCGCGGCAAACATGGCTGGTCAGATTTATGTGGCGCGTACAGCATTGGCGGCTTTAAGGAGGGCAGCACAGGAAGCGGCGCAGACTGTTGTTGAATTGGACAAAGCGGCAACTGACCTTGCCCTTGTGACTGGTGATAGCAGCGGTGACGCTTATACTCTCCTCAACGAATACAATGAAATGGCACAGCAGTTGGGAGCAACTACGACACAAATCAGTGATGCAGCAACAGAATGGTTGCGCCAGGGTAAAACAGCTGCAGAAACAACCGCACTGATTGAGCAATCAATGGTTCTCAGCAAAGTAGGTGCTATGGAATCAGCTGAGGCCACCAAGAATCTAACTTCTGCTATGAAGGGCTATGGGCTGACGGTAGAGGATGTTTCTGGCATCGTTGATAAACTGACCGCCATTGACCTAAAAGCCGCTGTAACGGCCTCTGATTTGGCCGTAGCAATGTCAAGAACGGCTAATAGCGCTAATATCAGCGGCGTCAGTATGGATCGTCTCCTGGGCTATCTGGCAACCGTAGAAGAAGTCACCCAAAAAAGCGCAGAAACTATCGGTGAAAGTTTCAAAACTATTTTCGCCCGCATGGGTAACATCAAATTGGGCAACTACATGGATGATGATGGAGAAGATCTTAGCGATGTAGAGACAGTTTTGAAAAATTTTGGTATTGCGCTGCGCGACTCAGAAGGAGATTTCCGCGACTTCTCTATTGTTCTGGATGAAGTTTATGCAAAATGGGAGCAATTTAGCGGCGTTGACAAACGCGCTGTGGCAAATGCGTTTGCTGGCACCCGTCAGCAAGAAAACTTCCTTGTCTTGATGGAAAACTATGGGAAGGCATTGGAGTATGCCGGTGTTGCTGCTGACAGTGCAGGAACAGCAATGGAAAAGTTCACCGCATATGAAGACTCGATTGGTGCAAAGGCGGCAACTTTTACGGCAGCTATGGAAAGCCTTACTATGGATACGGTTGACCCGGAGTTTGTTAAAGACCTGATTGAAGCAGGAACGGCAGTCGTTGAGTTTGCTGAGAAAGCCGGATTGCTTAAAGCGGTACTTATTTCCCTCGGTGCTGGTGCAACCATGAAAGGCGTAAAGCTGTTGGCAGACGGATTTAATACCGCAAAACAGAGTATTTTGAACCTTGGAACGGCGATTAACACTCTCCGTGATATGCAGGATGTCAGCAATATGACGGAGGATACAATCAAGAGCCTGGGACAGATGACCAAGGGTTTGAGTGATGAACAAATGAAGCTGGTTTTGACCAGTAATCAGCTTTCAACGGCACAAATGCAGGCTATCTTGATGGCTTCCGGTCTGTCTGCGGAGGAAGCAGCCCAAAAGCTTGAAACCATGGGTCTCGCTGCTTCTCAGCAAACCGCAACTGGGACAACTATGAGCTTGTCCTCTGCGATGACGGGGTTGGGAGCGTCCATTAAAGCTGCATTTGCTACAAATCCTATTGGAATGACCATGCTGGGGATTAGCGCTGTTGTCACTGTCGTATCGCTCCTTGCAAGCGCATGGGAAAGTGTAAAACAAAAAGCCGAGGAAGCTCGTCAATCAATGAACGAAGCTGCAGAGGCCGCAAATGAGCAACGCAACTCCTTGAGTAATCTTGTTGCAGAATATCAAGAGTTGGCAACGGCTGGAGACTTTGACTCTTCTGCAAGAGAGACGGCCAAGCGCATTCAGGAAGATATCACCAAGCTGGTTGGACAGCAAGCGGACAATCTTGATCTGGTTAATGGCAAGCTGGATGAACAGATTGAGAAGCTGCACGACATCCGATATCAGGACGCAAAAGATGCGGCGGGTACTCTCGAAACAAAATACCTTGATGCACAGCAGCAGTACAATGCTGGCATTAACGCCCGTGATAGCGGAACAAATTTTCTTGGTGTCGTTGAACACGCAGCTCAGTATGATGAAATTATTAAAAAGCTTGGTAATTTCGGTGAGGAATGGAAAAATGTCAACGACGTATTTAGCACAAGTTATGCGCTGTCAAACAAAACCGCCGAAGAAGTTCTGGCTATGTATAAGGAGCTCCAAGCTAAAATGCTTGACAGTGATGACTGGCAGGCCATGGCTGATGATCCGTGGACGGGCTGGATCGGCATTAGCTCCCAAGATCTGCTTAATGATGTTCAGGACAAAATCGAACTGTATCAGGGCATTGTCGATGAATACAACACCGCGTCCCGCAATTATCTGGAAAACCAAGCTATCATTGATGTATTTGACGACCTGAAAACAACAACGATTGATTCTCAAGCTGCATTTGATGCGTATATCAATAACATTCAGAGCGGTTCGGAATTTTCTGAACAATATAAAAAGATCTTGATTGAAGCAGCAAATGACGCATTCCCACAATATACCCAGGCGGTTGATGCTGCGACAGACGGCACGGCAATTTATGTTGCACAACTGTCTGAGCTTTCAGATACGCTTTCTAATCTCCGCGCTGCATACTCAGCATTGGAGTCTGCCCAGGTAGACATGGCTGATGGCGGCGGTCTCTCAACCGAAACCATTGAAGCACTTGCAGATGCAGAAGAAAACTATCTGGATTATCTCTACGAAGAGAATGGTTTGATCAAGCTCAACACCGATGCGTGGGAGGCAAATGCCAACGCCAAGGTGAAGAGTGAGATGGGCGAAATCGAGAAAGAGATCTCTTCACTGCAAGCCAGAAATGCTGAGTTACAAGAGAGCATTACTTACTATCAAGAGCAACGCAATCTTGGCAATGACGGCGGCTTGTGGTCAAGTCTGATCAGTGAGACCACAGAAGAGTTGGAAAGCAATAATATCGCGATCGCTGAAAACCAGAAGTTGCTGGCTGTGTATAGTGCATTGTACGGCGACATCACTGGCGATATGGACGCCTATACTGCAGCGTTGCATAATTTCACTAATGTAGCGAACAGCATTGACAGTATTTCAAGCTCGTTCCAAACTCTTGCCGATCTACAGGCGACAGTGGCAGAAGGATTTACGATGTCGCTGGAAAAGGCGTTGGAGTTTGCAGCTGTTTATCCAGAGATTCTTAACAATGCTCAGGTTACGGCTGATGGTCAAATCACTTTGAATGAAGGGGTTGTAAATACTTTCATTCAAGGAAAGAAAGCAGAACTTGACACTCAAATTGATGCTCAGATTGCCCAGCTTGAGGCCGACAAAGCGGTTCTGGAAGCTAAGATGCAAGCAGCTCAAGCGCAACTTGATCTTGCCAAAAGCGTTGGCGAGGGAGAGGGACAAATCTCTAAGGAGCTGGCTGAATATCGTGTCAATGCCGGTAATGCTGTTGCACAAGCATTGATCGACGCTGGTATTGACGAAGCAACCGCATTTAAGCTTGCGGCTGCTGCCATGTCTCAAAACGCACAAGAGTTCAATCAGATTGCAGCGGATGTATGCACGGATGTAAATGGCAATTTTAATCAGGCTGCCTATGATCTGGCGCAGACAATGTATAACAATCTGACGAACGTGAAGACTGATTTGGCATCTGTAGCAAAACAAGCACATCAGACAGCACAGGCTATCGCAGGTATTGCAGATGGATCAGTCGCTGGATCAAGCACCGTTCAAGGCGGATCGGGTGGCGGAACTACTGGAACCGGAATTAAGATCAATCTTACCAGCGGAAATTTTGAAGGTACTGAGTATACTTACGAGGCAAAAGAAATTGGTCTGGATGATTTTATTGCAGATTTAGAGTTGGACATTTCAACTTATGAAGATGCTATTGCTCAGATTGATGGTCAAATTGCTACGCTGCAAGCTCTTAAAAATATTCCGCTTAAAGAGTTCAAAAGTGATTCTGGCAGTGATAGCGGCTCTGGAAGCGATGAAGTAGAAGAGTATATCGCTGATATTGATAAGTACCGTGAGGCAGTAGAGCGGCTGCGGAAAGCGCAGGAGTTGGTATCTGATATTGAGCTGAAAATTGAGGACAGCGACAATATCAAAGAAAAAATCTTGCTGACACGGCAACTGATTGGTGCTTATGAGCGCGAACAGGACGCACTGCATGATCTAAACAATGAGAGAGACGCTACCATTCAGGCGGGCGTTGAATCTCTGCGAGAGTTGGGTTTTGCGGTTGAATATAACGCTGATACCAATGATCTTTGGATTTCCAATATGGAACATCTGAATGAGTTGACAGCGGACAGCGTAGGTAGTTACGGCAGTATGCAGGAGGCTACCAATGCTCTGCGGGAGGATACCGAAGGACTGATCGACACTATTACTGAACTGAATGAGGAAAATCGTGAGGGCAGTGAGTCGTGGAAAGAGGTTGAAAGTGGTATTAAAAGCCTGCGTGAGCAGATTACAGATTATCTCTCTGAGATTGTGCAAGAGGCAAGCGACTCTGTTGACTCTATTCAGAGTGTCTATGACACACTGCATGAGGCAGCGGATGAGTATGCTTCCAGCGGCTATATTGCGATCGATACGCTCCAAAAAATCAATGATTTGGGTCAGCAGTATCTGGCTTATTTGATGGACGAAAACGGGCAGCTGGTAATTAACGAGGAACGTATTCAGGCGATTATCGCAGCCCGGACTCAACAGATGGCGATCGAAAGCTCTCTCGCCTATGTGGAAGCACTTCGCATGGCAAAGGCCGAGGGGGATATTGCAACGCTTAATAATCTTCTGTATGCCACCGAGCAGGCTACTAATGCTACATGGGGATTTGTTTATGCAAATCTGGCATTGGCCGGATTGGATGATGCTCAATATCAGGCAGCACTGCAAAATATCAACGCTTTGCGTTCTTTGGCGGAAAGTGCAGTACAGAGTATCGGACAGACAGTTGGCGGTGTAACAGAAGAGCTGGAAGAGATGCAGAACGGATTGAACGACATCCTTGATTATGTGATGGATATGCTTAAACAGCGTATCCAAGATCAGATTGATGGGTTGGAGGACATGAAGGATGCGTACTCCGAAATCATTGAATTGAAAAAGGAGTCGTTGGAGGCCAGCAAAGATGAGGCAGACTATCAGAAAACTATGGCATCTAAGATGCGGGAAATCGCAAAGTTGCAAGCTCGTATTGATGCGTTGAGTTTGGATGATAGTCGTGAGGCTCAGGCGGAAAAGGCGGCGCTGCTTGAAGAGATGTCAGAACTCCAGCAAGAGCTGGCGGATGATCAGGCAGACAGAACGCTGGAAGCTCAGGAAGATGCCCTGGACAAGATGGAAGAATCTTATCACGAGGAGAAGGATAAAGAGATCGAGATCCTTGAGGATAGTATCTCTTCTTACCAGAAGCTTTATGATATGGCGATTGAGTATATTGAGTCCCACTGGGATACGCTGTATAGCGAACTGATCAGCTGGAATACCCAGTATGGCGATGTGCTGAACAGTGAAATTACCAGTGCTTGGGATAACTGCCTTGCTGCCGCACAGCGGTACGGAAGCTATGTATCTGCGTTGAATAGCATCGGCGGAGATATTGAGGCTTCGCAGTCTTCCGGCACAAACATTCAAGTGGGGAATACCAATTACGATAACAGCTCCAGCAACGAAGATATGGTTCACGCGATCATTAAGGAGATGTATGCAAACAGTCGGTTGCATCACTCAGAAGATGAGGCGGGTAAGGCATATTTGAATAAGCGGAACCTGGTACTTGGCGCTCAGCTGGCACAGTACGGTATTACTGCGGTGCGCGGCGACGATGGCGTTTGGTATGTGGACAGGGTTGGTGGTGAGCTGTTGTACGATAAGTACAAAAAGTATATCTATCACAAGGGTGGTATCGTTGGCGGCGGAGATTTGAAATCCAATGAGCAGATCTCTCTGCTGAAAACCAAGGAGTGGGTGTTGAGCGAACAAATGGTGGACAATTTGACCACGCAGATGGATCGTATTAACCTGCTTTCTGAAGCCCTGAGCGATCTGCCGGATTATGCCGGTAACTCCACTTTTGCCGATGTAATGAAGCAAGTGGCCGGCAGTAAGACGGTGAATAATGTTACCAATAACAGCAAACCCATTGAGCTACAAATTGGTGACACGACAATTTACGGAGCGGATCAGTCTACGGTCAAAGAGCATATCAAGATTACACGCGATATGGTCAATCAGATCGGACGGATCATTGGAATCGGGAGATAAGATTGGGAGCGGGGCTTTCCCGCTCCTCTCAAAAAAGGAGCATCAATGAATATAAGAAAAAGGATACTCAAACACCCAAGTGAACCTCACCCCAGATTTTCTGGAAGTACTGGGCATATCGGTGAACTGTACCGCGATGATACAACTCGTATATGGGAAGATGGAAAGCATTGCTATATAACGGTTTGGGGACACAGGTATAAGCAAACATGGACAATGGATTATGATCTCAAGGCTATCTCCTATTTAATTGCACTTATTAAAAACGGCAATAAAATCAAGTCGTCTGGTCGCAGTAATCAAGGAGACATCAAAAAGCTGGTATATAAATGCTATTTTCCCCATAAAGAGCTGGCTGAAAATGTAATGCTTTGCAACGGAGATGCAAGTGACCTAAGCAGCTCAAATCTCTATGTCACGGGAGATATTGTCCCCGCCACAACAATTCGGCGTATATGGCATGACAATCATCGAATTTATATCAAGCGCGTCTGCTCTGACAATCTGTTTTACACGGATTACGATTATCTGCTATACACATTGCTATGTGATACACGCCTTAAAAACTGGTATGTCCTAAAAAAAGGAAATGCGAAAAGGCTGTACTGTCATAACCCAGAGGGAACGACACCTATTGGATTTGCGGAAATCGTCTGGTTGTATCATAAAGGGGTTCTGAATCCTGATGATCTGATACAGTCCATTATTGCGGGCAAGAAAAAACTCGCAGATAAGGGATTGCAAATTGATCATTTGCAGGACAACCAAGATAACAACTGCATTCACAATTTGGCCGCAATGACGCCTACAGAAAACTCCAAGAAGAGTAATCTTGTTTCAAAAATCAAACTTCCGTATATTTGTGTCCCCGTCCAAAAGAAGGGCAAATTCAGGGTGGTTTGCGGCAAGATGGAAGGAGAACAGGCGCGGATCATATCTATTCTGTGCAGTAATGCGTCAGAATTGGTGGACTGTATCCAACAGTTTTGGAAGTTGGCTTCAGGGAAGAAAGTGATGTCAAACATATCAATGATTGATTGGCTGCAGGACGATGGCCGGCATTCTCATGGTGATACGGAGAACCTCATTGAGTTCTTGCTGCGTGTTGATGAAAAAGACTTAACAAAGTGGCCGTGTAGTTTGGCATCGGCTTTCAGGTAAGGAGGAAAGGTGCGGGTATATACGAGGATCAGTAATTAGCGTTCCGGGTTGAACGCTTACAGCAATTTGAAAGAAGGGTCAATATGATTTTTACGAATAAAACAATCCACCAAATTGTATATTGGGTTATCAGCCCATACAAGGAGGAGTCTTTATTATCCGAAGCATTGCCTATCAGCCAACCGTACATAAGGGACTTGTAGGCGAAAAAGAGATCACCGTCCGACATCTGATCCCGATCTTTGAGAGCAAGGAAGAACGGGAGAAACAAGAAAAAAGCGTCGAAAACGGGTTGTATAAAATCTTTGCAAAATATGTCGATGCTTGAGATTATGGAGCTGTCACGGTATAATGAAACCGTTGACGGCTCTTTCTTTTCGATATGGAGGGAAGAGCATGGAAAAATATGATGCGATATATGGCCGGCAGTCCGTAGATCGCGAGGACAGCATCTCTATTGAGAGCCAGATTGAATACTGCCAATATGAGACAAGAGGGGGAAAGTATAAAACCTTTACGGATAAAGGTTACAGCGGGAAAAATACAGACCGTCCGCAATTTCAAGAAATGCTGGAAGCAATCCGCCGGGGTGAAGTCAGTCGAGTGATCTGCTATAAGCTGGATCGTATCAGCCGCTCCATCCTGGACTTTGCTACCATGATGGCAGAGTTTCAGGAATATGGTGTTGAGTTCGTGTCTTGTACCGAAAAGTTTGATACCTCTTCGCCGATGGGCAGGGCCATGCTGAATATCTGTATTGTCTTCGCTCAGCTCGAACGCGAAACCATTCAGATGCGCGTCTACGACGCCTATGTGTCGCGGAGCCGTAAAGGGTTTTACATGGGTGGTCGCATTCCGTATGGTTACAAAAAGGAACCGCATTATATTGACGGTAAAAAAACCTCTCACTATGTACCCATACCGGAGGAGGCGGAAGTGGTCAGGCTCATCTTCTCAATGTACGCCCAGCCTCAGACCTCATACGGCGATATCGTGCGCTATCTATTGGAGAATGGGATCACCAACTCCAGAGCAAAAAATGGCGTGTGGGATCGATGTCGGATTGCGGAAATGATCAAAAACCCGGTATATGTCAGGGCTGATCTGGATGTGTATCGCTTCTACAAAGATCAGGGGACAAACCTCTACAATAGCCCGGAGGATTTCATAGGGCATTTTGGGTGCTATCTTTTCTCTGAGAAGGGAGCGGGACGCAAGCAATGTCACCTCGAAGGGCAGCATATCGTTTTAGCGCCTCACGAGGGCATTGTGCCGGCAGACATTTGGCTAAAGGCCAGGATCAAGTGTCTTAACAATAAGCAGGTTACAAAGCCGCTGAAAGCCTCAAATACCTGGTTGGCGGGTAAGATCAAATGCGGGAAATGCGGCTATGCACTGACGATCCGAAAATGTAAGCTCAAAACAAAGACATTGCGCTATTTCATTTGCAGCCGAAGGATGCAGACAAACAGGTGTGATGGCGTTGGAGGTATTCTGGCAGACGATTTTGAGGCTTTTCTGCTGCAGGAGATGAAAGATCATGTCAAGCAGTTTGAAACGCTCTCAGCCCCGCTCCAGGCCGCAGAGAACCCGCGAGTGCATGAGCTGAATATCAAGATCGAGCAAACCAGCGCGGAGATCAGTAGTCTCGTCGATAAGGTGACTTCTGCAAACGATGTCCTTATGGACTATATCAACCGCCGCGTCAAAGAACTGGACGCCCAGATTACGGCATACCGCGAGGAGATCAGCGAACTTTCCCCGCTCCAGAATAAGAAGCAATGCGATATTGAGCAAATTCGAAACTATATGGATAAATGGGATATGCTGGACTTCGACGACAAACGCGCCGTTGTAGACCAGCTGATCACGGTGATTAAGGCCACACAGGACAGCGTTGAAATTACTTGGAAGATTTGACTTTACCTTGATTGTAACGCCTCGCCGAAGCGCTGGAAGTGAACCACTTCCCGGGCCCGCAGGAACTTGATGGCGTCGTTGACGTCGGGATCGTCGGACATGCGCAGGATGTTGTCGTAGGTAACCCGGGCCTTCTGCTCCGCCGCCAGATCCTCGGTGAGGTCGGCGATGACGTCGCCCTTGACCTCCATGCCCGCGGCGTTCCAGGGGGAGCCGGAGGCGGCGGTGGGGTAGACGCCGGTGGTGTGATCCAGGAAGTAAGGGGCAAAGCCGCCGGAGCGGATCTGCTCCTCCGTGAGGTTGCGGGTGAGCTGATGGACGATGGTGCCGATCATCTCCAGATGGCCCAGCTCCTCGGTGCCGATGTCGGTGAGAAGCCCCTTGAGCTCCGCCCAGGGCATGGAGTAGCGCTGGGAGAGGTAGCGCAGGGAAGCTCCCAGCTCCCCGTCGGGGCCGCCGTACTGGCTGATAATGAGGGCCGCCAGCTGAGGATTGGTGTTTTTGATCTTCACCGGATACTGGAGTTTTTTCTCATAGACGAACATTACGCGTTCCCTCCTTCATCCCAGGGCCAGGGATCCTTGAGCCAGGCATAGCCCTGATCCGGCGTCAGATCTGTCTGCAGCAGGGGGCCGTACTTTTTCTGGTATTTCTCCCGGCCCTCCTTAGCCAGGTTGATATAGGACCAGTAAAGCTGCAGGGCCTCCTGGTCGTTGGAGTGGGTGGTGAGGTAGAGCCCCAGCTCGTCGATGGCGAAGTCCAGGGCCATCAGCTCCACCAGGGCGGTGTTTGCCAGCTTCGTCCGGGCCTGGATGGCCGCCTTGAAGGGCAGGTCCAGCCCGGGGAACAACGTGCCGGTCTGCAGGGCCTCCATGCGGCTGAAGCGCACGGGGTTATTCTCCTGCATGGGCACATACGGGAAAGCCAGGGGAGCGCAGGCTCCCGGAAGGGTGCCGTTTCCGGCGCCGCAGGCGGAAGTGCCGCCCTGACTGGGTTTATCCTCCATAGGAATGGTGCCTCCTTTGAACAGGGTAGGCGCAGGCGCAATCCCGCGCCTGGTTCATCCTATGCGGGGACGGGGGCGGTGGTACCGTCTTGATTTCACCGCCCGCTGCCGCTATAATCGGAATAAGGGACCTGCCCGGCGTCATAGGAACATCCTGTGGAGGTGTTGCCTTGTGCGCATTTTGCTGATCCGAAAGCGCCATCTGGCCCTGGGCGGGGTTCTGGCGGTGTTTTTGTCCGTATTTGCGGGGCTCCTCTGGCAGGGGAACGCCGCGTTTACCGACGCCTTTTCCGCCCAGGAACAGCCCCGGGTCACCGTGGTGGTGGACCCGGGCCACGGCGGGGAGGACGGCGGCGCCGTGGCGGCGGACGGCACAGTGGAGAGCGGGCTGAATCTGGATATCGCCCTGCGGACGTCGGACCTGCTGCGCTTTGTGGGGGTGCCCACGGTTTTGACACGGGAGACGGACATCTCCATCCATGACGAGAGCGCCCAGTCCCTGCGGGAGAAGAAGGCTTCGGACTTACAAAACCGGGTGGAGCTGGTAAATGAGACCCCCAACGCCTTTTTGCTGAGCATCCACCAGAACAGCCTGCCATCGGACACTTCCGTCCACGGCGCGCAGGCTTTTTACAACACGGTGCCCGGCGCCCAGGAAGCCGCCGTATCGGTACAGGAGGCCCTGAACCCCGTGGCCAACACCCACCGGGCCAAGGCCGCCAAGGCCATCTCACCGGACATCTATCTCATGAAAAACGTCACCGCCCCGGCGGTACTGGTGGAGTGCGGCTTTCTATCCAATCCGGAGGAAACCATAGCGCTGGGGGATCCCGTCTATCAACGGAAGCTCTCTGCTGCCATCGTCAGCGGCTATCTTAAGACCTACGAGGAACCGACATGAAACAAAAGACTTTATTTTACTGTACCGCCTGCGGCAACGAATTTCCCAAGTGGGCGGGGAAGTGTCCCGCCTGCGGCGCCTGGAACACCATCGTGGAGCAGCCGGAAACGCCCAAAAGCAGCCGCGGCAGCGCCCGCAGCGCAGCAGGCAGCGGCCTGCGCCGCCGGGCCTGTCCGGTGACGGAGCTGGGGGAGGATGAGGAGATCCGCTTTCCCACCGGCATGGGGGAGCTGGACCGGGTACTGGGAGGCGGCGCGGTAAAGGGCTCCCTGGTGCTGGTGGGCGGCTCTCCGGGCATCGGCAAATCCACGCTGATGCTCCAGATCTGCAGCCGCCTGTGCGCCTTTTCCAAGGTGCTGTATGTATCCGGTGAGGAGTCGGAGCACCAGCTCAAGCTCCGGGCAAAACGATTACGCGTGGAGAGCCCCAACCTGCTGGTGATTTCAGAGACCGCCCTGGGAGACCTGCTGGAGACGGTGTCGGAGGAGAAGCCGGACATTCTCATCGTGGACTCCATCCAGACCCTCTACGCTGATGCTGTGGACTCCCCGGCGGGCTCCGTCAGCCAGGTAAAGGAGTGCACCATGGCCCTGATGCAGCTGGCAAAAGGGCAGGGGATCACCGTTTTCGTCATCGGCCACGTCAATAAGGAGGGCTCCATCGCGGGCCCCAAGGTCCTGGAGCACATGGTGGACTGCGTACTCTACTTCGAGGGAGAGCAGCACACCTCCTACCGGATTTTGCGGGCGGCTAAGAACCGCTTCGGTGCCACCAACGAGATCGGCGTCTTCGAGATGGGGGACGCGGGATTGACGGAGGTGGAGAACCCCTCCCAGATGCTGCTCTCCGGCCGTCCGGAGGGGGCTCCCGGCACCTGTGTCACCTGTGTCATGGAGGGAGCCCGTCCGGTGCTGGCGGAGATCCAGGCCCTGGTAGTCAGCTCCGCCGGAGGCAATCCCCGGCGCACTAGCAACGGTTTCGACTACAACCGGGCAGCCATGCTCCTGGCGGTGCTGGAAAAGCGGGGCGGGCTGAAAGTGTCCGCCTGTGATGCCTATCTGAACATCATCGGCGGACTATATCTGGACGAGCCTGCCGCAGACCTGGCTGCCGTCATCGCCCTGGCCTCCAGCTATCTGGATCGGCCGGTGCCCGGCGACCTGGCGGCAGTGGGAGAAGTGGGACTGACAGGAGAGCTGCGCAGTGTCAACCAGTTGGACCAGCGGATCTCCGAGGTCCGGCGTCTGGGTTTTTGCCGCTGTCTGGTGCCGGCTCACCGGGCGGAGGGGCTGCGTGCTCCTGACGGATTGCAGCTGATTGCGGTCCGCAATATCGGTGAGGCGATCCGAGGGGCGCTTCGTGGGCAGGAATGAAGTGGACGCAGGCGCCGCCCAGAGACGGGAGGCCCGCTGCCGCAGCGCTGTCCAGGGTGCACAGTCCGTCGGATTGGTACACGCAGTCGCTGGTGCATGGGATCAGGCTCATGTCATCACATCCGTTATTGAGATTGTATCTAGCATAACCGGGACGGCGGGTTTTATGTCCGCCCACGAGCCCAGACGCCGCAGCGCTGTTTGGACGGCCGTCCCGGAGGGAAGGAGGATTTTGCGGGATATGATAAATTGAACAAAATAAAAATTTTGTTCAATTTAGGGGAGGGCAAAATGGCGTCATGCCCCGTTTTGGGGCCTTCCGGCGGGTTTTGGCTCCGTTGGCGCCAGGCCTGCCGGCATGTGTCTTGGATACATCTTTTTTATCCCGCGTATCTGTTATGAACAACTACCGAATTGAATCGCCGCCCATCCTGCGGGATTTCCTGGCGTATCACGAAACCATCAAAGCACATTCCAAGCGCACTGTGGATGAATACTTCCTGGACCTGCGGAATTTCTTCCGCTATCTCAAGCAAGTCCGGGATCCGTCCCTGGCCGGCTGCGCGCTGGACGAAATCGACATTATGGATGTAGATCTGGAGTTTGTGGCCTCTGTGACCCTGACGGATATCTACGGCTATATGACCTATCTCAGCCGTGACCGCGTTCGCCATCAAAACAGTTCCCGGTCGGACTATGGGCTCAATGCGGCTTCCCGGGCCCGGAAGATCGCAACCATCCGTTCCTTTTATAATTACCTCACCAACAAGGCCCACCTACTTCGTGAAAATCCTGTCAAAGATCTGGATTCGCCCAAGATCAAAAAGGAGCTGCCCAAGTATCTGACCCTGGATGAGAGCATCCGGCTGCTGTCGGCGGTGGACGGCAAAAACCAGGAGCGGGACTACTGCATTTTGACGCTGTTCCTTAACTGCGGCCTGCGGATTTCCGAGCTGGTGAACCTGGACTGCAAGGATATCCAGGAGGATGCCCTGCGGGTGCTTGGCAAGGGCAACAAGGTGCGTATCCTCTACCTGAATGATGCCTGTCAGGATGCCCTGAAGCGGTATCTGGCGGTGCGGCGGCCCATCACCGGACGGGATGCCGACGCCTTGTTCTTATCCTCTCAGAATGAGCGCATCAGCCGCTCCACGGTCCACGCCATGGTGAAAAAACGGCTTTTGGAGGCGGGACTGGACGCCCGGGAATACTCCTCCCACAAGCTGCGCCACACGGCGGCCACGCTGATGCTGCAAAACGGCGTGGATGTCCGGGCGGTACAGGAGGTTCTGGGCCACGACCACCTCAATACAACGGAAATCTACACCCACATTGATAACGACGCCTTGCGGACAGCTGCAAAGGCAAACCCCTTGTCACACGTGAAAAATAAAGGAAAATCCAGGACATGACCCCTTCCCTCCCGGCAAAAACGTGCAAAAGAGAACCGCTCCATCAGGAGCGGTTCTCTTTTGCTTTTCCGTTATGGTACCGGGGCCTCAGGGGTTCAGCAGCGCAGCCCAGTGCCAGGTATCGTACATGGGGATGTTGCCGATGCGCCAGATGGAGACGCCGGTGACTCCCAGGAGGCTTGCCATGTTGGCGGCTGCCTGGACGCTGTCGGAGCTCTGGTACCACAGGAAGTAGCGGCTGCCGTCCTCCGTGGTGTAGGTGGCGTAGGACATCTGATAGGTGTCCGACCAGCCGGTGACAGTGTCGGGCTGCTGGAGCCGTTTCCAGACGGTGTCGTTGGTGGGATAGACGGGATCCGCGTCCAGCAGCTTTCCGGATCCGTCGATCTTCCAGGCCACGTTTTCACAGCTGAAGCCCAGCACGATCTTGGAGGCCTGTGCCTCCCCCACCTGCTCCACCATGGTGCGCAGAGACCAGTAAATCTGATCCAGCGGTGCCTGGGCGGCAGTCTTGTAGTACTCCGTGCCCTCATAGCCTGCCAGACTCTTGGGCTCGTAGTCATAGGCCATCAGAATGACCTTGTCCGCCACGGCGGCAATGCGGGAATAGTTATAGCCGTCGTAATAGCCGCCGGTGGAGAGCACCGGGGAGACGCAGACATACAAGGTCTTGTCCAGGTCGTGAACCTTGACGGACAGCTCCGTCAAGAAGGCATCGAAGTTCTGTTTGTCGGATGCCCGCAGGCCCTCAAAGTCGATGGTGACGCCGCTGTAAGGGTTGTCGCCGTACGCCTCATAGGCCACCGTCAGCTCGCTCAGGATCTGCTCCACAGCCTGGGCGCGTCCGCTCTCGGAGGCCAGCAGCGCGCTGACGCCGCCGGAGGTGTCCATGAACACATTGAGGTTCAGAGGAATGTCGGAATCCGCCAGGCGCTCCGCAACCTCCTCGTATCCGTCCGGCACGGCAAACTCGTTGCCGTTGGCGCCGGTGGTGGCCAGCAGCGCCTTGCTGCTGTCCCAGGTCATGCGGCTCCATCCGGCGCTGACTGCCTCCATGCGGTCCGTCAGATCCAGCTGGCTGTACGAGGAGATGGCGTAAAAGCCATGTGTCCAGGTAGCCCGCTGGGAGAGCTTTTCATAGATCCGCGCCAGCATGGCCGCCGCCTGTCCCCGGGTGGCGGTGAGATCGGGGCCGAAGGTGGTGGCGGAGGTCCCCTTGGTCATGCCGATGTCATATGCCACAGTGATGTAGCCCTTGCGCTCCGTGACATCGGTAAACGGCAGGGCAGCCTTCTTCTCGCACAGCTCCGCTGCGCCCCGCAGCCCCAGGGCCCGCACCAGCATCTCGGCCATCTCGCCCCGGGTGATGGCGGCATTGGGCCGGAAAGCACCTCCGGCGTCCAGAACGTCCATCTGTACAGCGGCTTCGATCTGGGTGTACCAGGTATGGGTAGCGGGCACGTCGGTAAAGGACGGCGCTGTGGGAGCCGTGACGCGGCTGCCCCACTGCTCACTCATCATCCGGTACAAGACCCCGACGAACTGTGCACGGGTCATGGAATCTGCGTATCCGAAGGTATCGCCGTCATAGCCGTTCATCAGGCCGTAGTCCACCGCCTTTTGGATATCCCCGGCCAGGGAACTGTCCGCCGGGATATCCTGGTAAGTCCCTGCGGCAGACGCCGGGACTACCGTCAAAGACACCGCCATGGCGATGCCCAGCAGCAGCGCAATCCATCGTTTCATCATGCGACCTCCCCGCTTTCGTAGAATTTGCTATCAGTATAGCACATCAAGACCGGAAAAGGAACTGCTTTTCCCGGAATTTACGGCCGGATATTTCCGGTAATGTGGATGCCCCGCAGCTTCTGGTAATTGTAGGTGGACAGCGGGCGGTTATCGGCGTCATAGCTGTGGGCCGCCACCAGGATGTTGGCGGGCATGGCCGGCCGCCCCACCGCCACCACCACCGGGGTGTGCTGATAGCCCTCCCCGGTGAAGGAGAGCTGGAGGAGATCCCCGGGCCGCAGCTCCTCCAGACCGCACTCCTCTCCCACCGGACCGATGGAGAGGACTTTCCGGGTGAGAAAGTCATAGAGGTACTCCACCCCGGTCCAGGACGGGGATTTCTGATTGGCACTGATATAGTACCAGCCGAAATCCGGCACAAAGTTCATGAGGCTTCCCCCGGCGAACAGGCACTGAGATGCGAAATTGGTGCAGTCCCCGCCGATCTCCTCGTAGTCGTAAAACCTGGGATTTCTGCCAAAGGCCCACCGGTGGGCGTAGCGCACCGCAGCCATGCGGTCATAATCCGGTACAAAACGCATGATCTCCCCTCCCCTTTCCTCCCAGTCTATGCGCCGGGCAGGGGCCGGGGCACAAAAAAGAGCCGCCCGCAGGCGGCCCATTCAATTTCGCAGGGTGTACACGTCCTCTCCCCGGGTTTGCTTTACGCTGAGGATCCGCTGATCCACCATGTAGCCCAGCACCTCCTGCAAAAAGGCGTCGGGATCCGTGACGGCAATGCGCCGACGGGAAAAGGGCTGTCCGGCGCTCAGATCCCGGATGGTCTCACGCAGCTGGGCCCGGGTGCAGCCGCCCTGCTTTTTCACTGCCCGGCGAATCCGGGCAACACCCTTGGCTTTCAGGAGGGACGCGTCGTCCCGGGCAGCAGTCTGGGCCCGGTAAAGGCCCCAGGCATAGAGCACCGCCGTAATGGCCATAAAGGCAAGCAGGTACGGAAGATAGTGTAGGAGATTCATTTGCGCTTCTCCCCTTTTGCCCGCTTTTCCTCCTCTTTCCAGACGATAAAATGGTGATCCCGGAGGATCTCCAGGAACTTGATGAGCCGGGGCAGGGATTTCTCCATGCCGGGATACGCAGTGTCCAGCTTCTGGGAGATGGCGTATACGTCCCGCTCTCCGTCAATGAGTTTCCAGATGAAGCTGCCGTAGCCGTCCAGGGCGATATGGCTGACCCGGGGCTTATGGAAAAAGCGCTGGGCGATGCGGTTGTAAAATCCCGTCCACTCCTTGGTGAGGGTGACGATACCGGTCTCATCCACGGTGAACTCCGTCTCCGGCGTGCGGACAGGCACGTATTCCAGATAGTTTTCAGACTGCTTCTTCTTCATGGGACGCAGCCCTCCTTGTCTTGAGTTGGGGCCGCGGAAGCGGCCCGGGAAAACCGCACAGGCACGGCCGGCCCTTGCGGGCGGACCGTGCCTGTTGGATACAGCGGATCTTACTTCTTGGCGCTGGTGCAGACCTTCACCAAAGAGGCCAGCAGCAGCACGAAGGCGATAATGGAAATGATGGAGCTGATGCCGCCCAGGTTCAGGATGCCGGAGACATCGATATTGAGCTTGGCAGCGGCCAAACCCGCCAGAACGACGCCCATGAGGCCCTCACCGGCAATGAGGCCGGAGGTGTACAGGACGCCCCGGTCCACGCCGGCCCGGCGCTCCTCCTCGGAGACGTTCTTGCGGCGCTCCATGAACCAGCGAACTACGCCGCCGGCCATGATGCCGGCGCTGAGGCTGAAGGGCAGGTACATGCCCACGGCAAAGGGCATCACCTGGATGCCCACGATCTCCGCCACGATGGCAACGCCTACGCCGGTAAGGATCAGGGCCCAGGGCAGCTGGGCGTTCATGATGCCTTCCACCAGCATCTTCATCATGGTAGCCTGGGGAGCGGGGATCTCGCTGCCGCCGAACTCCCAGGCGGCGTTCATCAGATACAGCACGAAGCCGATGACGGCGGCGGAGGCGATGACGCCGATGATCTCGCCGATCTGCTGCTTCTTGGGGGTAGCGCCCAGGATGAAGCCGGTCTTCAGGTCCTGAGAGCAGTCGCCTGCGATGGCGGCGATGACGCAGATGATGCCGCCGATGCAGATGGCGCCGGTCATGCCGGTGGTGCCCACGGTGCCGGTGGCTTTCAGAAGAATGGTGGTGATGATAATGGTGGCGATGGCCATGCCGGACACCGGGTTATTGGAGGAACCGATGAGGCCCACCATCCGGGAGGACACGGTGGCAAAGAAGAAGCCGAACACCACCACGATGACTGCACCCAGCAGGTTCACGGGGAACGCAGGCAGCAGCCAGATGGCCACAGCGATGACCACCATGGCGATGAGCAGCACGGGCATGGGGATATCCTGCTCCGTGCGCAGGGTGGAGGCCTTGCCGGCGCTCTTCATGCCCTTCATGGCCTGCTTGAAGGTGCGCACGATCAGGGGGAAGCTCTTGATGAGGCTGATGATGCCGCCGGTAGCCACGGCACCGGCGCCGATGTACTTGACATAGGTGCCCCACAGATCAGAGGGTGCCAGGGTGCTGATGGGAGCAGAGCCCGGGAACACCACGGCGTCACCGCCGAAGAGGGCGATCATGGGCATGATGACGAACCAGCTGAGGGTGCCGCCGGCGAACATATAGCTGGAGATCTTGGGACCGCAGATGTAGCCCACACCAGCCAGGGCGGGCAGCACCTGGATGCCGATGGAAGATCCCTTGTAGAAGGCGATATCGTGGCCGATCTCGCTGGGGAAGACCTTGAAGCCATCGCTGATGAGCTTGTAGGCAGCGGCGATGCCCAGGCCGGAGAACACCACGCCGGCCTTGCTGCCGCCCTCTTCACCGGCCAGCAGCACCTCGGCGCAGGCGGTGCCCTCGGGGAAGGGCAGCACGCCGTGCTCCTCCACGATGAGGGCCTGGCGCAGGGGCACCATGAAGATGACGCCCAGGACGCCGCCCACCAGGGCAACCAATCCCAACGTCACCACGCTGGGCATGTCGATGATGCCGTCCTTGGCCCACAGGAACAGGGCCGGCAGGGTGAAAATAGCGCCTGCGGCCACGGACTCACCGGCGGAGCCGATGGTCTGGACCAGGTTGTTCTCCAGAATGGAATCCCGGCGCAGGATCACCCGGATGATACCCATGGAGATCACGGCTGCGGGGATGGATGCTGAAATGGTCATGCCTACCTTCAAACCCAGGTAGGCGTTGGCCGCGCCGAACACGATGGCCAGCACGATGCCGATGAGGACGGACGTCACCGTAAATTCCGGTACCACACGGTCTGCCGGTATGTACGGCTTAAAGTCGCTGTTTTTGTTGGACATTCCAAAAACCCTTTCTATTTCTTTTTTGCTATCTCTTAACGAAACGCCTCGAATACTTTATCATATCTTAACGATTATGGAAAGCAAAATATAAATTTCGGGGAATTTTTGTGCAATGGGGAGAATTTTATATTACTTTTCCGCCAGTCTGGCCAGCACGTCTGTTAAAAGCTGGTAGAACCGGGTGAAGGAATCCAGCGGCAGGTGCTCGTCGGGGGTGTGGCAGCCCCGGATGGTGGGGCCCACGGCGATGGCGTCCAGGCCCGGCAAAGCCTCGGAGAAGAGGCCGCACTCCAGTCCCGCGTGGATGGCTTCGATGGAGAGTTCCCCGCCGAAGAGGGTCTTGTAGCTCTCACAGAACACATCCCGGATGGGAGAGTGCTCTGCATAGGCCCAGCCGGGATACCGGCCGGTGATCTCCGTGGTGAAGCCGAAGGTCTCCGCCAGCAGGGCCAGGGCCTCCTCCGTCTCCTCCTGCAAAGACTCCACGCTGCTGCGGGGAGCGAACACCAGCTCCAGCCGCTCGCCGGCGGAGCGCACAACACCCAGGTTCAGGGAGGTCACCACAAAGTTGCCCTGCTTGGGATTGCGCACCCGTACGCCGTTGGGAGCCAGGCACGCGGCGTTTACCAGGGCTTGTCCAGCCTGGGGGGTGAGCACTTGGCAGTCCTGCTCCTCCCCTGACGCGGCGGTAAAGACAAAGGAGGGTTCCGTGGGCAAAATCTCCTCCGCCAGGGCCTTGCCCAGCTCCTGTGCTTTCTCCAGAGCCTTCTGCGCCTCTTCGCGGTTGAGATAGAGAACGGAGGCGGAGCACTCACGGGGAATGGCGTTATCCTTGCTGCCGCCGTCGAAGGCCATCAGGCGGCAGTCCTTCCCCGCCGTCAGGTGCCGCAGCACCCGGGCCATGAGCTTGACGCCGTTACGGCGCTCCTTATGAATGTCACTGCCGGAGTGGCCGCCCAAAAGGCCGCTGATCTCCAGGGAGACGGGGAAGCCGTGGGCCTCCTCCCGCTGGGCAGGACGCACCAGGGCATAGCGCATGCCGCCGGCACAGCTGACGGTGGCCACGCCCTCCTCCTCGGAGTCCAGGTTGATCATGGTGCGGGAGTCCAGCTGGGACTTGTCCAGGGCCTTGGCGCCGTCCAGGCCCACCTCCTCACAGACGGTGAATACGCACTCCAGAGGCGGATGACGCAGGGAATCGTCGTCCAGAACGGTCATCATCAGCGCTACCGCAGCGCCGTTGTCGCCGCCCAGGGTGGTGCCGTTGGCCCGCAGGACGCCGTCCTCCACGATGAGGTCCAGGCCCTCCGTCTCAAAGTCGTGCTCCACGCCCGCCAGCTTCTCGCACACCATGTCCAGGTGGCCCTGGAGCATCACCGGCGCGGTGTTTTCCGCTCCGGCGGAGGCGGGCTTTTTGATGATGACGTTGTTGGCTGCGTCCTGATTCACCCACAGTCCCCGCTCCTTGGCGAAGGACACCAGGTAATCGCTGATGGCTTTTTCATTGTGGGACCCCCGGGGAATGGCACTGATGTCCTCAAAAAAGCGGAACAGTGCCTCCGGCTGGAGGCCTTTGATCCTGTACTCCATATGAGAAACACTCCTTTATCGTTTTGTGTGCGTACAGTATACCACAGCTTTCTTCAAAAGACAAATCCCATATACCGGCATTGACACTTTCTCCGGTTCCGGATATAATTTTTCCCGATAATAATTGATATATCAATGATTGGAGATGACCGGCATGCGCTATGCCATTCACACCCTGCTCTCCCGGACGGCCCATCTGATGCGAAACGATCTGCGGCCCCACCTGAGCGCCATCGGGCTCTCCCCGGGGCAGCCCAAGGTGCTCCGCTCCCTGATGACACGGGAGCCTCTCTCCCAGCGGCAGCTGGCCTATTACTGCGAGGTGGATCCCGCCGCCATCAGCCGGATGCTGGAGAGCATGGAGCGGGACGGCCTACTGATGCGGACGGCCTCGGCCACAGACCGGCGCACCGGTGAGGTACGTCTGACAGACAAGGGCCGGGAGACATTCCAGCTTTGGGAGGAGCAGTGCTCCGCCCTGGAAGAGCGGATGCTTCAAGGCTTTTCCCGGGAGGAACGGGAACAACTGACTGGCTTTCTGGACCGGGCCTACCGCAATCTGGGCGGGCATCTGCTGTAAGGAGGATATCATGATATGGAAGATCTGAAAGTTGTCTTTTCCTATCTGCGTCCTCACCGCAGGGAGATGGCCGCAGCGGTGGTGCTGCTGCTTCTGGAGTGCGTTTTTGAAATGGCGATCCCGCTTATTATGACGGATATCGTGGACGTGGGGGTCCCCGCCCATGATATCCCCTACCTGCTGCGCCAGGGCGGCTGGATGGTGCTGTGCGCCCTGCTGGCACTGCTGACGGGCCTGGCCTACGCCCGGTTTGCCGCCCGGGCGGCCTACGGATTCGGCGCCCAGCTGCGGCTGGCGGAGTACCGCCGCCTCCAGTCCTACGCCTTTTCCAACCTGGATCGCTTCTCCGCCCCCTCCCTGGTGACCCGCATGACCACCGACGTGACGGTGATGCAGAACGTCATCAACGCCGGGCTGCGGCCTCTGGTGCGCTCTCCGGTGATGCTGGTGCTGGGCATCGGCCTGGCCTTCTTCCTCAACCGGAAGCTGGCGCTGGTATTCGTTATCGCCTCCCCCATTCTGGGTGGGATCCTCTTTCTCATCGTGGGCAAGGTGGGCCCGCTCTACCACCGCCAGCAGCGGGCGGTGGATCACCTCAACGGCCGCGTCCAGGAGGCCCTCACCGCCATCCGGGCCATCAAGGCCTTTGTCCGGGGCGACTATGAGGCGGAGCAGTTTGACGCCGTCAACCAGGAGCTGACCCAGGCCAGCCTGGATACCTTCCGCTTCGCCCAGTTCAACATGCCCGCCTTTCAGGCGGTGTTCTACACGGCGGTGGTGCTCATCATGTGGTACGGCGGGAACTTTATCCTGGCGGGCAGCATGCAGGTGGGCGAGCTCACCGGCTTTTTGAGCTATGTGCTCCAGGTGATGAACTCCCTGATGATGATCTCCAACGTCTTTTTACTCCTCACCCGCTCCCTGGCCAGCGCCCGGCGCATCCGGGAGGTGCTGGAGGAGCCGGCGGACCTGGCGGATCCCGCCGACCCCGTGAAGACCGTGGCGGACGGCTCCGTGGATTTCTGCGATGTCTCCTTCAAGTATGCCAAGTCGGCGGAAAAGGACGCATTGTCCCATGTGGAGCTCCACATCGCCGCCGGTGAGACGGTGGGCATCATCGGCGGCACCGGCTCCGCCAAGAGCACCCTGGTACAGCTGATCCCCCGGCTCTACGACGCCACCTCCGGTACCGTGAAGGTGGGCGGACGGGACGTGCGGGACTACCGCCTCTGCGCCCTGCGGGACGCCGTGGGCATCGTGCTGCAAAAGAACGTCCTCTTCTCCGGCACCATCCGGGATAACCTCCGCTGGGGGGATCCGGAGGCCTCCGACGAGACCTTGTGGGCCGCCTGCCGGGCTGCCTGTGCCGACGAATTCCTGGAAAAGATGCCCGACGGCCTGGACACGGATCTGGGCCAGGGGGGCGTCAACGTCTCCGGCGGGCAGAAACAGCGGCTGTGCATCGCCCGAACGCTGCTCAAACGTCCGAAAGTGCTGATCTTCGACGACTCCACCAGCGCCGTGGACACCGCCACCGAGGCTAGGATCCGGGCCAACCTGCGTGCCCTGCCCCAGGTCACCAAGCTCATCATCGCCCAGCGGATCACCTCCGTCATGGACGCCGACAAGATCGTGATCCTGGAGGACGGCCATATCCACGCCGTAGGCACCCACCAGGAGCTGCTGGCGTCGGATCGGATCTATCAGGAGATCTACGATTCTCAAATGAAAGGAGGGGCCATCCATGGCGAAGCCATTTAACGGCAGCCGTCCCAAAGATCTGCGGCACACCCTCTCCCGGCTTCTTGACTATCTGAGGCGCCACCGGGTGCTGTTGGTGCTGGTGGGGATTCTGGCGGCCGTCAGCGCCTCCGCCAACCTCCTGGGTACCTACATGATCAAACCCATTGTCAACCAGGTGGTCCAGGCAGGCAGCCGGGCGGGGCTCATCGCCGGTGTGGCCACGGCGGCAGCCATCTATGCCGCCGGTGCCCTCTCCACCCTGGGCTATACCCAGCTGATGGTGCGGGCGGCCCAGAAGATCCTGCGGGATATCCGCCGGGATCTGTTCGTCCATCTGCAGACTCTGCCCCTGGGCTTCTTTGACACCAACCGCAAGGGCGACCTCATGAGCCTCTTTACCAACGACGTGGACACCATTTCCGACGCCCTCAACAACAGCTTTGCCATGATCATCCAGAGCTTTGTCCAGGTAGTGGGCACCCTGGCACTGCTGTTCATCCTCAACTGGCGCCTGACCCTTATCGTGGTGCTGGGCTACGCCGCCATGTTCCTCTATATTCGATACAGCGGACGGCGCAGCAGGTTCTACTACAACCGCCAGCAGTCCAGCCTGGGCGAGCTGGACGCCTATATCGAGGAGATGGTCTCCGGGCAAAAAGTCGTAAAGGTATTCAACCACGAGGAGGCCAATCTCCAGGGCTTTGCGGAACGCAATGAGCAGCTGCGCCGGGCGGGGGTCAGCGCCCAGAGCTATGCCGCCACCATGATCCCGGCGGTGGTGTCCATCTCCTACCTCAACTACGCCGTCATCGCCGTGCTGGGCGGGGTGATGGTGATTCTGGGCCTGTCCGACGTGGGAAGCCTTGCCAGCTATCTGGTGCTGGTGCGCCAGTCCGCCATGCCCATCAACCAGTTCACCCAGCAGGGCAACTTCCTCCTCTCCGCCATGGCCGGTGCCGAGCGGGTCTTTACCGCCATGGAGCAGCCGCCGGAGGAGGACACGGGCACCGTAACCCTCACCCGCCTGCCCGCCCAGCCGGGCCGGGCGCCCCAGTGGATCTGGCAGGACAGCGCCGCTCCGGATCAGCCGCCG
>UMIY01034435.1_pt1 | contig 40423 bp, 30 predicted proteins | sample 1965921 | NCBI WGS metagenome assembly UMIY01 (sample SAMEA4836134, study PRJEB28245) | human gut metagenome | biome: gut microbiome; material: fecal sample | place: Denmark | collected 2008
CATGGAGACTTTGTAACAGTGACAATAGGAGACGAAATAGCACCAATAGTAAATGTAACATTAGGAACATCAACAAGTAATAGTATAAAAGTAAATGTAACAGCAAGTGACAATGAAAGTGGAATGGCAGCAAGTCCAACATACACATATTACATTAAACAAAGTATTGAAGAAGACACAGCATATATAGCAAAAGCAAATAATATTGCAGAAAGCACATATATATTTACAGGATTAATCCAAGGAACGAGTTATGATGTAAAAGTAGAAGTTACAGGTGACAATGCAGATAATACAGGAACAGGCTATTTAGCAGGACAAACAACAGCAACAATTCCAGATGGAAGTGGAGAAGATGTAGAAGAAGGAGCAATAACATTTGGAGCAGTAAGCTGGAGTAGTAATAAGGCAAGTATCTCAGTAAGTACAAATACAAGTTACCAAATTGAATACCAAATAGGAGCAATTACAGAAGACAATTGGACTGGAATAGCAAATAATGGTACTATTTCAAACTTAAACTATGCTGATACAGTATATGCACGTTTAACAGATGGAGTAAACCATGGAGAATATGCAAGTGCAAGTATAACAGAAACAATAGTACCACAAGCAACTACAATAAGCTTAGATGGAACAAGCACAGATACAGATGGAAGTGTTACAGCTACAGTTACATTAACAGATAATGAAAGTGGAATAGATGTAACAGGAAGTAAATGGGTATATAACACAACAAGTGGAAATATAGGAATAGAGGAAGGAAGTTATACAAATAGTTTTACAACAAATCCAGAAGAATTAACATTATCAACAGACACAGCTGGCACATATTATCTACATGTATTAACAAAGGATATTGCGGGAAATAAAATAGAGACAATATCAGATGCAATAACAGTAGAAAAAGCAGTACCTGATATGGGGGATGCGAAACCAACAGAAGGTCAGGACGGACCAACATTTGATACAACTACACCAGTACAAGACGACCAAGGCAACACAGTAGTAATTCCAGGAGGTTTCCATTTAGATGCAGATAGTGGAACAAGTGTAGAAGAAGGAGTTGTAATAGAGGATGGCGATGGTAACCAATTTGTATGGATACCAACAGGAACATACAATGTGACTTTGGCAGTGGATAGTGATGAAACAGTAGATGGCCAAATGACAAATAATTTAAGTAGAAGAAAATTTACATCAAGTGGAGCAACAGAGGTAAGTGATGATTCTGGAATTCTAGATGACCAAGATGAACCCAATGAAACTGATTACTACTTTTATGGAGAAGGAGATAGTCGTTCAGTTGCATATAATCAGATTGGAGCCTTTAAAGACAGTGTAAGTAGAAATGGTGGTTTTTATATTGGCAGATACGAGTTGGGTAAAGGTAATGTAGTTAAGGCAGGAGTTACTCCTTATGTTAATATTACAAGAGATATAGCAAAGAGTCAGGCAGAAGCAATGTATAGTGGCAATACTTATGTGGTAAGTGAGTTAATAAGTAGTTATGCGTGGGATACAGCATTAAATTTTATATGTCAAACAAATAGTGAAGGATATACATTAGCTACAACAAAAAGTAAAACATATGGTAATTTTTATAAAGGAACTAAGAAAAAAACGGGAGCATATGCTGCAGATAATTATAGCAATATTCATGATTTGCTTGGTAATTGCTGTGAATGGACTACGGAATACTGTTACTGTAGCGACGGACCTTGTGTTCTAAGGGGAGGATATTACAATTATAGTTATCATGATTACCCTTATGCAGCCTTCCGTTACGAGGGCGAGTCAACTGATAAAGCCTCGGATGGCTACTCAGCTCGTATCCAACTGTATGTCAAGTAAAATTGCAAGCACCACGATGGCGCGAGCAAAATTTCATAAACGATAAAAAAACAAACCAATGGTATTGAACATTGGTTTGTTTTAGTGTATAATAACAAAAGCACGAAAAATAAAAAATTAAATATAGGGTTAAAAACTCGATAGAACTTGAAAAATGAATAAGTATAACAAGAAAAAGGAGATACACTATGCAAGAATTAATAGAAGGATTAAATGATAAACAAAAAGAAGCGGTACTTGCTACAGAAGGACCATGTTTGGTTATAGCTGGTGCTGGAAGTGGTAAGACGAAGGTGTTAACACATAAAATAGCATATTTAATGATGGAAAATCATGTTAAGCCATGGAATATTTTGGCTATAACATTTACAAATAAAGCTGCAAATGAGATGAAGGAAAGGGTTGAAAAGCTTGTTGGAGAGGCTGCAAAAGATATGTGGATTGGAACATACCACTCTATTTGTGTACGTATTTTAAGAAAATACATAGACAGGATAGGTTTCGACCATTCTTTCCTAATATTTGACACATCTGACCAAAAGACACTTATTAAAGAATGTATGAAGACATTAAAGATAGATGACAAAATGTTTACAGATAGAAGTGTTTTGTCTGAAATTAGCAATGGAAAAAACGAGATGCTCACGCCAGAAGCATATCAAACAAAATATGCAGGTGATTACAGAAAAGAAGTTATTGGTAGGATATACGAGCTATACCAACATAGACTAAAAGAAAATAATGCAATAGATTTTGATGATATTATAAATTATACCATTAAAATACTTACAGAAAACGAGGATGCTCTAGAGTATTATACAAACAAGTTCCAATATATTTTGGTAGATGAGTATCAGGATACAAATAAAGCGCAATTTACTTTAGTTACAATTCTAGCTTCTAAGTATGGAAATATAACAGTTGTTGGTGATAATGACCAGGGTATATATAGCTTTAGAGGTGCGGATATTACTAACATACTAAATTTTGAAAAAGATTTCCCTGGAACGAGAATTATAAAGTTAGAGCAAAATTATAGATGCACAGGAAATATTTTAAAAGCTGCAAATGCAGTAATAAAGCATAATGAAAATAAATATGAAAAGAAATTATGGACAGAAAATGACGAAGGAAATCTTCCAATAATACACAAGTCTGACGATGAATATGATGAAGGAAGATATATTGTAGAGGAAATAAATCATTTAAGACGAGAGGAATATTTTAAGTATTCAGACTTTGTAGTGCTATACAGAATGAACTCTCAATCAAGAGCTATAGAGGAAATTTTAAGAAGAGAAGGAGTACCATATAAAATTGTTGGTGGTTTAAAATTCTATGAAAGAAAAGAAATTAAAGACATTATTTCTTATTTAAGATTAATATATAATTTCTCAGACAATATTTCTCTAAAAAGAATTATAAATGAGCCAAAACGTGGAATTGGAAAGACGAGTATAGATAATATACAAGAAATTTCTGAGCAAACGGGATTGTCTATGTTTGACATTATAAAACACGCAGATGAATATGGCTTAAGTAGGGTAAAAGCAAATGGTGCAGAGTTTATAGAAACTATAGAATACTTAAGAGGAAAACTTGATGAGCTTAGTATTTCTGAATTAATAAAAGAAACTTTGAATAAGACAGGATATGTAAAAGCACTAGAGTTAGAGAATACAACAGAAGCAGAAACAAGATTACAAAACTTAGAGGAGTTCTTAACAGTTGCAATAGAGTTTGAAGAGGAAGAAGCGGAAAACACATTAGGAGATTTTTTGGAAGGTATTACATTAAGTAGTGACATAGATGGAATGGAAGATTCAGACGATTCTGTTACACTTATGACATTACATAGTGCTAAGGGACTAGAATTCCCAGCTGTATTTTTAGTTGGTATGGAAGAAGGAATATTCCCAGGCAATAAATCCATTGGAGAGCCAAAAGAGTTAGAAGAAGAAAGACGTTTGTTCTATGTTGGAATTACTAGAGCTAAACAATATTTATACCTAACATGTGCTAAAAAGAGAACAATATTCGGCTCAACAAGCTATAACGCAGTTTCAAGATTTATTAACGAAATTCCATCAGACTTATTAGATGGATATGACCAGTTAGAAAATTCAAAGTCAAATGAATTTGAGGATAGCGGATATAAATGGGAATATGGTACATCCTCTAAAGTAAAAACATACAAGATAGATAAAGAATATAGCAGTAACTTTGGAGTAGCAGCATCAGGCTTCCAATTTAAAACTGCAGAAAACTTTTTGAATTCATTAAACAATAAAAAAACAAACGAAGGCACGGATATAACTAAATATGAAGAAGGACAGCGCATTTACCATAAAAAATTCGGAGAAGGAATAATTAATAAAATTGAAGAAGAAGGAGAAGACTATAAACTTGACATTTCTTTTGATAAAGTAGGACATAAGAGATTAATGGCAAAATTTGCAAATCTTGAGATTATATAAAAAATGTATAAAATTTGAAATTTCATACATAATAAAATTAGAAAATGTATGAAAGGAATGATTAGAATGCCAAATTTAAGTCAAGTAGAGTTACAAAATTTAAGACATTTTATAGGCTCTCACGAAACATCTTATCAAAAATTAAATGCATATGCTTCACAAGTAGTAGACCCACAACTTAAGCAGATGTTTACTAAGGCTGCACAAGACAGTTTAAATACAAAACAAAAATTAATGTCTTTTTTAAACAATTAAATGTAGCCACACTACAATAGTGTTATTATGTATTATTTTGGAGGTAAATTTTATGGATGAAAAAACTATGGTAAATGATATTTTAGCTGGTGTAAAAGCAAGTTTAGGCTCATATCAAACAGCTATATCTGAAACAGAGAATATGCAGCTTAGACAGACTTTACAACAAATAAGAAATAGTGATGAGAGTTTTCAATATGAGCTTTTTAAAACAGCAGAAGCAAAGGGATACTACAAACCCGCACAACCCGCAACTGTTACGGAAATACAAGAAGTAAAGAATTCACTTCAATAAAAAAGCGAAAAACGGAGCAAAAAAGAGAAAAAAAGAGATAATAAAAAATATAGTTAAACAATTGGAAAATTCAAAAAAATTTTCCAATTGTTTAAAAAAGTTTTTTAATATAAAATATTAATGTTAAAATTTTAAGATGGGAGTGTTTAACATTAATATTTTAAAAAAGGTAGCAGTAACCACAAGAAAATCAATAAAATTACTAGTCTTGATGTTTTTATCTGCAATAATCTTAGTAGGATTAGTGGTATTATTCTATAATCCTACATATAAAGTAACCTTAAATGGCGAAGTTATAGGTTATACATCAGATAAAAGTGCATTACAAGAGAGAATTAATGAATATACTTCTGAAGATGAGGAGAATAATATAGCATTTAGACAAATAAATGCAACACCTACATATAAATTGTGTTTGTTAAAGAAAGATGTTCAGACTAATGATGAAGAGATATATGCAAAAGTAACAGAGGATTCAACGCCTTATTATAAATATTATGCAATAACAGATGATAAAAAAGAAAAATTTTATGTGTCTACTTTTGAAGAAGCGGAAGAAGTAGTAAATGAATTAGAAGACAAAGATAGTGCAAATCAAGATGATATAGGTATTTTAGAGAAATATGGTAAAGAGCTTAAAGAATTTACAGATGTAGAGAAATGTGTATCAGAATTATATGAGAAGAAAGTTGTAGTAAAAAAGACTACTTATTCTACTCCATCTGCATCTAACTATACTTCTGGAAGGTCTTATGCAAAAGTAAATTTAGGCATTAGTCTTATTAATCCAGTGTCAGGTATTATAACATCAAGGTTTGGAAGTAATGATAGTGTAAGGTCACATTCACATTCAGGAATTGATATAGCTGCACCATATGGAACACCGATAAAAGCATCTGCATCAGGAACTGTAACTTATTCAGGAAATGCAAATGATGGATATGGACTTTATGTAATAATTTCCCATGGAAATGGAGTGCAAACTGTATATGCACATTGCAGCCAATTGCTTGTTTCAGCAGGTCAAACGGTAAGCCAGGGAGAAGTAATTGCAAAAGTTGGCTCAACAGGAAATTCAACAGGAAATCATCTCCATTTAGAAGTTAGAAAAAATGGAGTAACATATAATCCACAAAATTATGTATATTAAAGTGAAACAAGGTGACAGGTTTTAACCTGTCACCTATATTGTGCTTTGATATAGAAAAATCTTGTTTTTTTCCTCCGTCCCCAAAAACAAGATTTATAAAAGTCCTAGTTTTTCACAAAATGTGAAAAACTCTTTTTAAGTGCATTATTTTTAATAAAAATTCTTCCTGTTTCATTTAACTTATGTACAAATAGCTCAGGATTTGATACATACGTGCCAAATTCTGTAATTGAAGTATAAAATTTTGCTATTTTTTTATAATCCGTATTGAGCTCATTAAGTACTAAGTAATATTCGTTTTTATATGTACATAAATATACTTCTTTAGCAACTTTGTTTGCATCATTAAGTTTATTATTTAACAAATAGTCTATAAAATAACAATAATCATCAAAAGAAACAAAACGATATATCAAATAAGAAGATTGTATATTATGTACTTTTCTTTTGGCTTTAACTTTTTTCTTTGGAGATACATAAAAATGCTTTTTCATCGTATCTGGCATTATTTTAGTAACAGTTAATATAAAATCATCTTCTGTCATGGCCAATGCCTCTATTTTTACTTTACAATTTCTTGTTTTAAAACCGATTTTTTCCTCAGCTTCTTCAAGCATATCTAAAAATAAATCCTGGCACTCTAAAGAATTAGACATGAAATCATGAAAATTTATATCTTTTTCTTCTAAATCGTGCATAGATAATGTGATTTTAATTTTATTTTCGTTAAGTTTTTCAAACTTCATAAAACCCTCTCATTCGAGCCGATGCTCTATAAAATTTATAATGTAATAAAAACATTATAATTACTGTATTATATTTTGTAATCTAAAAAAAGGTAACTATAAATATAACACAAAAATAAATAAAAGGGAATAGTTTTGAATAAATTTATTGTAACATAATATTAATAAAAAATAAATAGAAAACTTTTCCTGTAAATCTTGAAAAAAATTGCTTTACAGGATATAATACATAAGTATAATATTTAATAAATGTATATATGCAAAAGAGGAGGATATAATAAATATGGCAACAAGAGAAAAAAATGTATGGATATTAATTGTGTTTATTTTATGTGGAATTGTTGTAGGAGGATTACTAGGGGAGCTTGCGTCAAATGTAGACTTCTTATGGTGGCTTTCTTATGGACAAGAATTTGGACTAGCAAGTCCAATAACATTAGATTTACATGTAATAACTTTAACATTTGGACTAATGTTTAAAATAAATATAGCAAGCATTATAGGTATGATTCTTGCCATATTCATATATAGAAAAGTGTAGTTTTATTAAATATATAGGGGGCTAAAGGAAAGGATGAATTATTATGAAGATGAAGGAGCTTCCTATATCAGAAAGACCATACGAAAAATTAGAAATGTATGGCGCAAGTGCACTTTCAAATGCAGAATTAATTGCTATTATAATAAAGTGTGGAACTAAAGAAGAAAGCAGTGTTAGCATTGCACAAAAAATATTATCATTGGAAAAAAATGGAGAGAGCAATTTAAGATTTTTACAAAATGTATCAATAGAAGAATTTATGAGTATAAAGGGGATTGGAAAAGTAAAAGCACTGCAACTTATGGCAATTTGCGAACTTACAAAAAGAATGTCAAGACCCTTAAATACAAATCAAATACAAATTAGTTCACCAAAAGATGTAGCAGATTTACTAATGGAAGAAATAAAATATGAAAAAAGAGAAATAGTAAAAGCTATTATACTTAATTCTAAAAATATAATAATTAAAATTGTAGATGTATGTTATGGAGGCACCAATTCTGCAATATTAAAACCAAAAGATGTATTACAAGAAGCAATAAAACAAGGAGCACCAAAGATAATTTTAGTACATAATCATCCAAGTGGGGACCCAACACCAAGTAAGTCAGACTTTGACTTTACCGATAGGCTATTGCAAGCTTCAAATATTATGGGAATAGAGATGTTGGACCACATTGTAATTGGAGAATATGGGTTTAAAAGCATTTTTTATTTAAAGAGCAAAAATAATTAATATTGGAGAGAGGGATAATTTTATGAGTTTTTTCGGACTAGGTTCAAAAGATATAGGTATAGATTTAGGAACAGCGAATATATTGGTTACTTTAAAAGGAAAGGGGATTGTTTTAAACGAGCCATCTGTTGTGGCAATAGATAGAAAATCGCAAAGAATAATTGCCACAGGTCATGAAGCAAAAGAAATGCTAGGAAGAACTCCTGAGCAAATTAAGGCAATAAGACCATTAAAAGATGGTGTTATTGCTGATTTTACAGCTACACAATTAATGCTAAAAAACATAATATATAAAATTGCCAAAAGATACAATGTGGGTAGACCAAGAGTTGTAGTTGGAGTTCCATCTGGTATTACAGAGGTTGAAGAAAGAGCAGTAGAAGAAGCTGTTTTACAGGCAGGAGCTAAAGAAGTATATTTAATGGAAGAGCCTATGGCAGCTGCAATAGGCGCAAACTTAGACATAGCAGAGCCAAGTGGAAATATAATTGTAGATATAGGTGGAGGCACAACAGAAGTTGCAGTTATATCATTAGGTGGAGTTGTTGTTAGCAATTCTATTAGAGTTGCAGGAGACGAGCTAGATGAAGAAATTGTAAACTATATAAAAAGAGAAATGAATCTTGCAATTGGAGAATCTACAGCAGAAGAAATAAAAAAGCAAATAGGATGTGCAATGCCACTTGTTACAGAAATGAGTCTTGAGGTGAGTGGTAGAGATTTAACTACAGGCCTTCCACAAACAGTAAAAATTACTTCAACACAAGTAGAAGAAGCAATACAAGAATCTATAGATAAAATAGTAGAAATTATAAAACAAACATTGGAAAGAACTCCTCCAGAGTTATCTTCAGACATCATGGAAAAAGGTATATTCCTTTCCGGAGGAGGAGCACTAATAAAAAACTTAGACAAGTTGATTTCGGAAAGAACAGAAATGCCAGTGTACGTAGCAGAAGACCCACTTGAGTGCGTGGTAAAAGGTACTGGTAAAACATTAGAAGATTTGGAGAGATTAAAAACGGTATTAATAAATTCAAGAAATAGAAAGTAGGACAAGTATGTATAAAAATAAAAAGCGTGGAATAATAGGTATCGTTATAACAATTGTTATCTTAATATTATTAGTAGTATTTACAAACAGTAATGTAAATCAGATGTCATATATAGAAAATATATGCAATATTTTTGTGATGCCTATACAAAATGGATTTACGTATTTGAAAAACAAACTTTCTGGAAATGATACTTTTTTTGCTGATATGGATACTTTAAAGCAAGAAAATGAATCCTTAAAACAGAAGAACAGTGAGCTTGAGCAATCTTTAAGAGAGCTAGAAGTAATAAAATCAGAGAATGAGACATTAAAAGAGTATCTAAACTTAAAAGAAAAATATCAAGATTATACTACAATACCAGCAGATGTAATAAATAGGGATATAAGTAATTACAGCAGTACAATTGTAATTAATGTGGGCTCAGATGACGGAATTAAAGAAGATATGACAGTAATTGCAGATAGTGGATTAGTAGGTCATGTTATTTCTGTAACATCAAATACCGCAAAAGTACAAACAATTGTAGATACTGCAACAGCAGTTACTAGCACGATTAGTACCACAGAGGATACAATAATAGTTCAAGGAACATTAGATGATAAAACAACATTAAAAGCTACATTTATACCAACAGATGCTGTCGTTTTAGAAGGAGACAGTGTTGAAACTTCAGGAATTGGTGGTATATACCCAAAAGGAATACATATAGGAACTATAAAAGAAGTTATAAATACAAGTAACATAACAGATAGATATGCTATTGTTGAAACAGCTGTTAATTTTAATAAACTAAATACAGTACTTGTAATTACCAATTAAAAAGCAATCTAATCACGAAAGGAATGAGGACCGGTTTGAAAAAAACAATTTCAATAGTACTACTAATATTAGTCTTTTTTATAATTTATTTCATACAGTCTAATTTCTTTACATGGTTTACAATAGCAGGTATAGAGCCAAACTTATTTGTAATATTTGTACTTTTTATAGGACTGTTTGCAGGTAAAAAATTAGGATTAATATTAGGAATAATATTTGGATTTTACATAGACGTTATTATAGGGAGACAAATTGGAATATCTGGTATAATGCTTGGAGTTGTGGGACTACTAGGAGAATATCTTGACAAAAGTTTTTCGAAAGAAAGCAGACTTACAATTATGCTAATGATGGCAGGAAGTACAATTATATATGAAGTTGGTTGCTATATATTTAACATAATTACATTGGGTGTGAGTGTAGAAATCATTAGTTTTATAAAGATATTATTAATAGAAGTATTATACAATTTAATAATTGCTATAATAATTTATCCTTTAATACAAAAAATGGGACATGCTTTAGAAGAAGTATTTAAATCTAGAAATATATTAACAAGATATTTCTAAAAAAGGTGGTGAAAAATTGGGGAAGAATAATAATACAGAGGGGAGATTAAGGTATAATATACTTACAACAATTGTGTACATAATAGGAATTATTTTAATTATTCAGTTGTTTAATTTGCAGATTATACATGGCGCTGAATATAGAGAAGAATCTAATTCAAGGCTAACGCGCGAGAGCGTCCTAAAGGCAGCAAGAGGCTCAATAAAAGATAGAACTGGAGTGGAGCTTGTTACAACAGATACAAAATACAGTGTTGAAATTTATAGTACAAAAGTTGATGACACCACACTAAATAATTCAATAAAAAAATTTATAGAAATATTAGAAAACAATGAAGATGAATTCATAGACAATTTGCCAATTGAAATTGACCCTTTTAAATTCACCCAAGAAACAGAAGAAGAGCAAAAAAATTGGAAAAAGAATAATGATATAGATGAAAATTTTAGTGCAAAAGACGCTTTTAATGCTCTAAAACAAAAATATGAAATTACTGAAGAAGATAACACTTTAGCAAGAAAAATTATGGCGGTAAGATATGAAATTACTAGAAATGGATATAGCTCAACCAAATCAGTAAAAATAGCTAATAACATAAGTGATACATCTGCAGTACAAATTAGAGAGCAAAACGCAAAATTATCAGGTATGAATGTAACAACAGAGCCAACAGTTTCATATACATCAGGAAGTTTAGCATCACATGTTTTAGGTTATGTAGGAGCAATTAGTGAATCTGAGTATGAAACTAGAAAAGATACATATAGAAATGATGATGTGATTGGAAAAGATGGCATTCAATATGTTTTAGAGGATTATTTAAAAGGAACAGATGGAGTAAAACAAGTTGATATGACAGTTGATGGAGCAATTACTAGTGAATATATTTCAAAAGAAGCAGTCGCAGGCTCAGACGTTATATTAACTCTTGATGCCAACTTACAAAAGGTTGCAGAAGAAGCGTTGAAACAAAATATAGAAGATATAGCAAATGGCAAATATGGAGATAAACATGATGCTAAAGCTGGAGCTGTAGTTGTTATGGATATTAATAGTGGAGAAGTTTTGGCGATGGCAAGCTACCCAGATTATAATCCAGAAAAATTCTCTGAAGAATATTCAGAAGATAACACGGGAAGATATACAAACAGAGCAATAAGCTCAGCATATCCACCAGGCTCTACATTTAAAATGGCTGTTGCAACAGCAGCATTAGATACAGGCGAAATAACAACTAAAACGAGAATTAATGATACTGGTGTGTACCCATATAGTTATCATCCGGTATGCTGGTATTATAGAAATTATAGAAGCGGACATGGATACTTAAATGTAACCCAAGCTCTTAAATATTCATGTAATTATTTCTTCTATGAAATGGGATATAGATTAGGCATAGATAAGATAGCAGAATATGCTTCAAAATATGGATTGGGTAAAAGAACAGGAATAGAGCTTACAGGTGAAGCATCTGGAACACTTGCTAGTACTGCATATGCAGAGAGTATAAATTATACATGGTATTTGGCAGATACACTAGCTGCATCCATAGGTCAAAGTTATAATGAATTTACACCTATACAAATGGCAAGATATATAAGCATGATTGCCAACGGTGGAAAAAATGTTGATGTAACTCTAATAAAATCTATAATAAATTCAGATGGCTCAGAGGTTCCAAAGGAAGATGTTGAAAATTATATAGATAATAAACTTGGAACAAAGAATGAGGTTGAAGAAGATTTAAATATATCAGAAGAAAATCTACAAGCAATTAGACAGGGAATGAAAGGTGTTACCAGTGAGGCAGGAGGTACAGCTTATTCATATTTTACAGATTTAGATATGGTAATAGCAGGAAAAACAGGATCGGCACAGACACAAGACGAAGATATTGTGCATGGTTGGTTTTCAGGATTTGCTCCATATGAAAATCCTGAAATAGCAGTAGTTGTACTTATTGAAGGAGCTGGCTCAGGAGGATATACAGCTTATACAGCAAAGCAAATAATAGAAGAATATTTTGGTATGAATTCGGAAGAAATAACAGAAGACAAAACTGCGGAGTCGAGTTTAGAGAGTGTTAGATAATAATAAAAATAGATTAACTGGATGTGCTACTTGAGAAAGGAATGAAACCAAGTATGAATAATTGTATTAATATTAATATGAAAAAAAATCAAGTAATAATAAAAATTGATGAAAATGCTGAGCAAAGAGAAATAGTATCATGCTTAAAGAAAAAAATCTTAGAGCTAAAAAACTTATATAAGGATGACAAAACTCCAATACTGATTACAGGCAAAATTCTGAAGAACAGGGAAATGGAAGAAATACAATCAGTCATTAAGAAATTTATCGATGTTCAAATAGATTTTGATAGTCCAAAAGTGTTGGGATTACACGGAATAAAGAAAACATTTTATAAAGAAGTAGCAACTTCAGAAACTAAATTCCATAAAGGCTCTCTACGCTCAGGACAAAGACTAGAATTTGAAGGCAGTATTGTAATAATAGGTGATGTAAATGCTGGGGCAGAAGTTGTTGCAGGAGAGAATATAGTAGTGGTAGGAGCTTTAAGGGGCTTGGCGCATGCAGGAGCTAAAGGTAACAAAGATGCCGTTATAGAAGCGGTTGATATAGAGGCGGTCCAAATTAGAATTGCCGATATTGTAAAAGAAATAGAAAGAGATGAAGGAGAAATTCATAAAGTTAAAACTTCTGCATATATAAATGATAAGGATGAGCTTATATTAGAATAAAGCTCATGACAAAAGCAGCAAAACTAATGCAATGAATAAAAACTCATCCTTAACGCCTTCGTTATAAAGAAAGAAAATTAAGCAGATTAAAAGAATGTCATCATAATGTAGTTTTATGCCAAAAACTTCAAATATGATGTCATCTTTTTTTTCTGTTTTATGATTCATATTATCTTCTTGTCTGGAAATATTATGATTATGAGAACCCTTTTCATTATTATGGTGATGGTTGGCATTATTATAAGCAGTATTTCTTTTTGCGGAATTGCTATTATTCACATTTCTAGCATTATTTTGTGGATAATTATAGTATGGTCTAGGATAAAAATGTGGAAAAAATGGAAAGTTATACATCATTCTTCTTCTCACCACCTAGGGAGCTAAAGGTTTCAAATGCTTTTTCTAAACCAAATAGCTTAATATACTGGTCTACTTTTTCTCTTCTACTTTCTTTTAAATATGGCTTTAATGATAATAACAAATTTGTTCTTGGGTCATTTTTATTTGAATTCATGGAATCCATGACTTGCTTCATTTTAAGAATAGTATTAATGTCAAGCTCTGGAGAGCCACTGTCATCACTACTTGATTTATCTTCATTTGAATTGTTATCTTTATTATTGGAAGAATTCTTTAAATTATTAACAATATTCTTTAGCTCGTCAGGAACATCGTTATTTTTTAGAATTTGATTAATTTGATTCATTAAATTACCCATATCATTTTCATTCATAGACATTCCTCCAAAATAAAAATTTTTGTGTTATTTACTTTTTTTTATCTCATTTATAATCTGCTCTGCATCCTTAGATTTAAGCATGTTGCTTACTTTATTTAATCCTTGCTCTAAATCTTTTTTATCCATTTTAGAAAGCATAGCCATTAAACTAGCCATATCCATATTGTTATTCTTGTTATCCATACACTCACCTCAATATAATATATGTTATAAAACCTATATTATAATATGTTAAATAATAAAAATTGTTACTTTGCAAAACTGTAATAAAAATGTAATATAAATTTAATATTTGTCTAGAAAATGAGCTTCCGTAAAAAAAGAAAAAAAGTAAAAAGAAATTTCATAATTTATATGTTGAAAAATATCAAAAAGATGCTAAAATATAATCATTATATTGTATGAAAAAATATTTCTATATATAAAAATATGCAAAAGGAGAAAATATACATAAAAAGTTTTACAAAAGACCTAAAAGTATTGAAATAGTAGTAAAAATGTAGTATAATTTATTTATATGTTATAAAAAAATTGGAGGTTATTATGAACAAATTATTAAACAAATTACTTGCCTTATTTTTAGTAATAGTTTTAGTAGGTACAAACCTAGCAATATTAGGAGAATATACTATAACTTTTGCATTAAGTGATGATGAATTAAATGAGCAAACATCAAGCACTAATCATAAAAATGTAGAATTTAACTCATATTTTTATGGCAATTCACATAATCAAGCATTTGAAATAAATAGTGAAGATGCAAAGATATATCTTAATGTCAAAGTAAACAACTCTGGATATTTGGAAAATGGAGTGATAGAATACCAAAATCCAAACTTTAAGCTTAAAGGAGAAATTACAAACGAGAATATCCAAAGCATTGATGTAGAAAACAATAAGGTATTATTAAATAAATTAAATAATGGCTCTGATATAGTTATTGAGCTTCCAATTGAAATACTAAGAAAAGAAAATATTACAGAAGATTACTTTGGTAAAGAAGTAACAGTCAAATTTACTGCTACATACATAGATGGTAACGGAAAAGAGAATGGAATTGAAAAAGAAGTTGTAAATAAACTTGCATGGAAGGATACAGCAGAAGCAGAATTAACAGTTGAGCCAACAAAATATATACCATATGTAACAGATGGAAACTATGGAGTAATGCTTCAAACAAAAGTAAATTCCAAAGTAAAAGACAATAGCTTACCAATAAAAAATACTAATATAGAAATAGTTGCACCAATAATAAACAATATAAGGCCAACATCAGTAAATGTTATCGCAACAAAAACAGAAGCAACAAATGGAAAAACAGATGGATTAGATTTTAATAATAGCAATTATACATATGATGCAAATACCGGAATAGTTACAATAAGCAATTCAAATATGACAGGCGAAAATGTTTCTTGGAAGGAAAATGCGACAGATGAGTATTTAGTTAATTATATATTTGAAGGAGAAGAAATATATAATTATGTTAGACAAAATGGAGTAAATACATCTGTAACAGTAAATTCAAATATCAGCGTATATAATAATGCAAATACTGTTATAACAAGCACAAAAGAAGCAGAAATAAAATACACAGAAAAGACGGGAGAAATTACTGATTTTAGTATATCTGCACCAAGCAGCATTAGTAAAGGATATGTATATGCTAATTATGATACAGATGAAAAAGTTGAAACAGAGTATTATACAAGATATGTATCAACGGTAAATAGTGCAAAATTAGCAAATTCAATAAAATTTTCACAGGGATATGATACTTTCTTAACAGAAAAAAATGCAGCAGGTGCTACAACAATAGGTGGAAATAATTATGCCTATAATAAACGAATAGAAATCAGTCAAGCCATATTTAATAAAATGCTTGGCGAAGACGGAGTTATTACAGTAAAAGATGATAAAGGAATTGAGCTTGGAAAGATAAATAAAGAAACAACTCTAGAAAATGGAGTTTATGTATTAAATATAAATTCCGGAAACAATAATAAATTATCAATAGAAACCACTGCACCAATAACAGAAGGACAACTAGAAATAAATATTGTAAAAGCTTTGAGTGGAAACATAGATTACTCAAAAGAGCAAATGAAAAACTTTGTAAAAATGAAATTAGACTTAGAAGGAGAAACAAATACTACAAAATCTACAACAAGTACTGAGATAATATTAGAAGAGCCTGAAACAAAAGTTGAACTAGAAGTAAGCAAAACAGATTTAACCACAGTTGTAGAAAATGAAAATGTAGAAATTAGAGCAACATTAGATACTTCTAGTCAATATAATGCATTATTCACAAATCCAACATTAAAAATAACATTACCAGAAGCAGTTAAAGAAATAGATTTAAAAAGTTCTAACATATTGCTAGCAAATGGTTTAAAAATAAAAGATACGAAAGTATCTGAAGAAAAAGGAAACAAAATTATTAATGTGGAACTTGAAGGTACACAAACAGAATATTCATTAAACTCAGATTACAAAGGAGCAATAGTAGTACTTAATACTGACCTGACACTTGATACATTAACCCCAAGTGGAAATGATAAAATTACTATGGAATATGTAAATAATAATGAAACAGCAACAGAAACAGAGGGAGTATTAGACGAAACAGTTAACTATGTTGCACCAACAGGAGTTGTAGCAGCAAATGGTATTAGCAATTATAAAGAAGGAGCAGAAGATATTTTATCAATGTCTGATGAAGCTCAAACAGTAGAAATTGATGCTTATGCAAACGAAAGAGTTGCTACAATGAATGGAATAATTATTAATAACTATGGAAACAACATAGGAAACATAGTTGTATTAGGAAGACTTCCATCAGAAGGAAATACAAGAATAGATACAAGCGATTCATTAGGCTCAACATTTAATATACCTTTATCTACACAATTATCACTTACAGGCGTAGATACATCAAATTATAAAGTATATTATTCAGACAATGTAAATGCTACTAGAGACATAGAAGATGTCAACAATGGTTGGACAGAAGAAGGTACAACGAATTCAAAATCTTTCTTAATAGTATTTGCAGAAGACTATAAGATGCCAGAAGGAACAAGGATAGACTTTACATATGATATTACAATTCCGGAAAATCTTGAACCAAATAGTGCATCATATGGAATGTACAAAGTGTACTATAACAATGAATCAGAAATAGGTGCTATGCCAGAGAGTAAAGAATCAGCAGTAATAGGAATAAAGACAGAGACAGGCCCACAACTTTCAGCTGATATCTCTACTAACATAGATACAGTAAGAGAAGGACAAATTGTAAAAATGACAGCTACTGTAAAAAACACTGGAGAGCAAACAGCACATAATGTAAGATTAAGAATTCCAGAGCCACATTATATGAGCTTCGTAGAATTACGTTTAAATAGTAACTTTGCACCAGTAGATGAAGAAGTGCCAATAATTAGAGAAATTGGGGATTTAGAACCAAACGAAGAAAAACAAGTATCATACTATTTGAAAGTTGAAGATAGTGCTATTAAAGACTATAATAGTTCAGATGAAGATGCTGTTTCACCAGACTTTCCAAAATCTGTAGAGCATTCTCTAGAAATATTTACAGATGAATTAAAAAATCCAATACCTTCTAATGTATATACAATGCAAATTAACGATGGAAGCATATCAATTAGTATGGTACCAAGTGTAGAAGATGAGCAGACTTTAAAAAATGGAGACGAGATTGAATTTATAATTACTTTATACAATATAAAGAACCTAGAAAGTATTAACAATACTATTGCTAAAATCGAATTACCAACAGGATTGAAATATGTGGATGCACTAATTAAAAATTCTTTGGAAGATACAGGAACAACAAATGGAATATCGTTTAATGAAAATACACGAATATTACAATTTGATTTAGGAAACTTAGAAAGGGTAAAATATATTTCCCTTACTACAAAAGTTATAGATGATACAGGTGATATAAGAATGCTAATGACAGCTACTGGAGATGACGTTGAAGAAAATTATTCAAATGTTTTTGAGCATAAAATTGAACCAGTTAAATTAGAAGTTTCCGAATTAACATCTACTCCAAGATATGTAAAAGAAAGAGAAGATATTACATATAAATTTAGTATAACAAATGCAGGAAATTCACAAGTTACAAATTTAAGAATAATAGATGAAATTCCAGAAGGAATAAGCAAAGTAAATGCAACTTACACATATAATGGAGACACAGCGGCTGTATCTAGTATAGTAGATGGCAAATTAACTATAGAAATCAACTGGCTAGACCCTGGTGATACTACAGAAGTAGAAATAGTTGCTACAACAGATTTCTTGCCAGATAAAAATGATAAAGAGATTAGAAATAAAATATTAATACAATCTGACAGCATGGAAGATATTGAAACAAATGAAGTAGTAAACTATGTAGAATATAATACAGATATAAATCATCCTGGAGAAGGCTCAGATACTCCAGGACAAGCAGAAAATAGATATAGAATTACTGGTACAGCATGGGTAGACAGCAACCAAGATGGTAGAAGAGATAATAGCGAAGAAATAGTTTCAGGAATACAAGTATATCTATTAAATCAAAGACAAAATACAATTGTACAAGATGTAGATACTAACGAGCCAAAAATAACAACAACATCTAGTACAGGAAAATATGAATTTAGCAATCTTGAGCCAGGCAACTATTTAGTAATATTTGTATATGACTCATCAAGATATAGTTTGACAGAATATCAAGCAGAAGGTGTTGATACAGCTTATAACTCTGATGTTATTGACATAAACTTAACATTAAATGGAGAAAGAAGAATAGCAGCTATTACAGATACTATTCAAATAACAGATGATAATGCAAGAGATATAGACATAGGTATGTATGAAGCAGAAAAGTTTGACTTAAGACTTGATAAATATGTAAGCAAAGTTACATTATCAACTCCTACAATAGGCACAAGTGAATATGAGCATAACAATTTAAAAGTTGCACAAGTTGAAGTATTAGGACAAAACTTAGGAAAAAGCACAGCAGCAGTTGAATACACAATAGTAGTAACAAACGAAGGAAGTGTAGCTGGATATGTTAGAAATATTGTAGACTACATACCAGAAGGCTTCTCATTTAGTACAGAATTAAATAAAGATTGGTATTTGTCAGACAATGGAAACATATACAATGCAAGCCTAGAAAATACTAAACTAGAGCCAGGAGACACACAAGAAATAAAGTTAATACTTTCAGTAAATATTACAGAAGATAAACTTGGAATTACAAGCAATACAGCAGAGATTTATGAATCATATAATGAAAAAGGCTTACAAGATATAGATTCAGAAGAAGCTAATGGAGCAACAAATGAAGATGATATGTCAAAAGCTGATGTTGTATTAGGACTAGTAACAGGTAAAGTAATTACATATACAGCCATAATAATTGCAGTAATTGCAATACTAGTAATTGGCATATATGAGATTAAAAAACATGTTTTAAATAAAAACAAGAAAGTTTAAAAGAAAGGAGGTCTACAATGAAGAAGAAAATTATAATTGCTACAATAATATTGATGATGCTAATATTAAACTTATTTGTAGCAAGTGGTATTTTTACAAAAGATGTAATTGCAGTGGAAGGAGATGTAACTGATGCTTCGGCAACCTCAAGAGCAATGAGCTTTGGACAGATTGTAGAAGGCCCAGACCCTGGAAGCTATTCATATAATCTATGTGGAGACTGGGAATGTTTTACTACATCTGGAGCACCATACTATAACCCACAAAACCCAGGGTATCAAATTTTCTGCTCACATCATGGTACACCAGCAGATGCATATTATTATGATATAACAAAAGCTGAAGCTGAATCTTGTATAGGACTTGAATTCGATGCACATGGAAGCCATGCTGTCGGTAAATATGAAGGCTTAAGCTCAACAACATTCTTTACAACTTCAGGTGGTGGAACATTAGAACCATGGCAAGCATATATAGTTTCGGATGAGCCGATAGATGCATATTCAGATTTAAAGAACGAAGCTTTATGGGGATATAATAATGGGTTATATCAAGAAGCAATGAATTACCAAGATTTTGATAATCAAGTTAGACCAAAGAATGGGGTAGATCCAAAAGATGCAACAGACCATAAAGGAGTTAAAGTTAAGGTAGATAGAGATTCAGGATTATATACAGTAGGACCATATAATATGACATATATTGAAGGAATATATGGTGGAATTGCCTATGGTGGAGTTCATGAAATGACAGTTGTTGGATATAATAGAGAAGGTGCGATGGTAAGAGACGATATAGAGATACAAAAATTTGTAATAGACAATCAAGAAAAAACACCGGAATATTTTGAACCAGAGTCACCACTCTATGTTGATGAAACAGAGCAAGTCTACCCAGAAAGTGGACAAGATTTTGAAGTGATATTTGAAGACCCTAATGCAGGGCTTGCGGAAGATGACCCTAATAGAATAGTAGCATATTCTATTAAAGTAGTTTTCCAATATATGCAAGCAAATGGAGAAAAAGTAGATTTCCAAGGCTGGAAATATGATCCAGTAACTTATTACCATCAAGATTATGATTATCATAATCATGTTGATTCAGAGGGTCACATTACAAGAAGAAACTGCTATTATTGTAAAAAAATAGGAATATTGCCAAAAGTTGCAAAGCAACCAGTAATGTGTGCAGATGCCATAAGAACATTATATGAGCAAGAATTTTACTTGCCAGGTGAGGAAACACCACCACCACCAGATGAGCAAGAGGATTTATTTATGAATTTGGGTGGATATGTATGGGAAGATATCTTAGAAGGTAAGGAATCGCTTGCAGATGGCCTTCGTACAGATAGCGATATTAAATTAAAGAATATTAAAGTTACATTATATACAGAAGATGATGAAATGGCAGTAGTAGAGCAATTAGAGCAGGATCCAGATAAAGAAGTATGGAGACATATTAACTCTACTTTAACTGATGAAGAAGGATATTATCAATTTAATGGTCTAGACCCAATGAAAAAATACTATGTTGTCTTTGAATATAATGGACAGACATATTTGCCAACAGACTATAAGAGGCCAGAATATAATACTGAGGAATGGAAGAAGACTTCAAAGGCGACAGAAGATAACGGAGAAAGAAGCGGATTTGATAGTAGATTCCAAGAAATAGGCTCATCACCAAAGAATTATCCTTCAACAGATAATTTGGGATCAGGTCAATTAGTAGAAGGACATAACCAATCATTTAGTCAAATAGAGTTAATGGGATATGAATTAAATGGAAGCACATATACTAAATCCGGAACTCAATTAATAGATGGATATGAATATGATGAAAATGGTTTACAAACAGACGAATATACAGAAGGTGTAGTAAGTTCACAAATCAGGTCATTTGTAGAATCAAACCAAAAATTCCCAAGTGAAGAAGAAATGAAAGGTATCTACTCACAAATTGCCGGAGGAGATACAGAAACTTGGAGAAAATTACAATTTATAGAAGATTGTAAAATAAAAGCTTACACTGGTAACCTAGTTCAAGGGGGAGAAAAAGATTTATACCCATATTATGAGAACGGAATGTTCTATATAAACAGTACTTCCAATGAGGTTGGTAGAGGAGCTGAAATTAGCCATGACCAAAGCGATAAAGTGGTAGCAGGCAAGACATATAAACCAATATATGATGGACAATACTTTATAAACTTAGGTCTATGGAGAAGACAAGAATTTGATGCGGCTCTTAGAAAAGACGTATATAGAGCAACATTAAAGATAAACAACAAAACAGTAGTATATAAATATGATAAGAGAAATACAAATTCGGGTGATGGAGAAGGTACTAATGTAAGTAGCGGCTCAGATAATAACACATATTGGGATATCAATGTGAGAATGTCTGATTATGATGCATACTATGGTATGGAATATAATAGAGAATTGTATGAGTCAGATTACTTGTTTAATACACCAGGAGGTATAGCGGAAGGACATCCAGGAAACCCACTAGAAATTTATGTGACTTACAAGATTACAGTTAGAAATCAATCAATGAGTATAATGGGACAAATTCAAGAAGTTGTTGACTATTATGATAAAGAATATACTTATAGAGATGACTTATCTTGGGTAACATATGATAACAATACTGTTAATGAAGATGAATTCTATAATGCAATGGTCAGTGAAGATGTTGGACAAATTAGTAGTGCAAAAGCTACAGATAGCAGCGATAGTAGTAAATATGGTGCAGCATCAGAAAGTGATATTGCAGGAAATGAATACAATGCAGTATATATTAAAGGATTATCTGGTAAAAAATTAGCATCTGGTGAGAGTGCATATATTTACTTAACATTCCAGGTAAACAAGGAAAATAACAGAGTAATACTAGACGGCGGCAAATATGCAACAACAGATACTCCAAAAGAGAATATAGCAGAAATAAATGGATTTATGACATACTATAAAGATGGAACAAGCCTTCCAAATGGAGTAAGTAAGAGCTCATCAGATATAGCTGGATTGTTAGATAGAGACTCTAACCCAGGTAACCTTGAATCTGAAGACATACAAGGTGAAAACTACGAAGAAAACTTCGAGGACGATACAGATAGAGCACCAGGTTTAAGAGTAATTATTGACGAAGAGGCTATAAGAAAAGCCAATGGTGTTGTATGGGAAGATCAAAGAAATGAAACAGTTGGAAACAGTGGTAATTCTTCAGATGCTATTATTGGTGATGGTATTAGACAAGAAGGAGAAACTGGTGTACAAGGCGTAACAGTAGACCTGATAGAAAAATGTATAGACGGTACAGAATGGAATTGGGGAAATACTACAACAGCAGGCAATGGCGGATATGATTTCTCAAGCTTCATACCAGGTGACTATATAGTAAGATTCCAATATGGAGATACTGAAGCAACAGCAGTTGCTGGTAACTCAAATGTAGTTTCATATAATGGACAAGACTTTAAATCAACAACATACCAAGAAGGTATAGACCAAAATGGACCTACAGATATATCAGAAAATTACTACGGTTATACTGATACAGCATCTCAAAACGAAACAGGAACATTTGGATATGACATATATGCTTCAGATAGTAATTCTACAAACTATTCAGATGCAAAAGATATTTGGAGCAGAAGAGAAGCAGTTAATAATTATAGTACAAACAATGTAACAAACCATGTGGCAGAAGTATTAGCGTCAGCATATAGCGGAGATTCAAGTTTATATGGTGAATTAATAGAAAATACGAAAATGACAGCAGAAACAGGTGTTATAGTAGTTGAATTTGAATATGATAGACAACAAACAGAAGGACCAAAAGATATAGCAAACAACTCAAGCAACTCAAGTAGAGATTATGTAGGAGATAACCAATATAATAGTAACTACACATTAAATAATATAGATTTAGGACTTACAGAAAGACCAAAAGCACAGCTAGAAATAGATAAATCTGTAGCAAATGTAAAAGTAACACTTGCAAACAATACAATTCTATTTGATATAAACGAAGCTGCAAACAATGCATTATGGCAAGACCATAAAGAATACAGCATAGATGAAGAAAAGATGAACAGCAACGACGGTGGTATTGACTTTGATGGCGGAGAAATAGGAATGTATGACGAGTACTATACTGACGAAGCTAAACACAGATATTCATTTAGAGATGTAATTGACACAGATATAATGAGAAGAGCAGACAAAGGTTTAATACAGCTTACAATGGATGAAGAATTAATGCATGGTGCTACAATACAAGTTACTTATACTGTAAAAATTACAAATGTTGGTGAAGTAGATTATGTAGACGGAGCTAATAAAAACTTCTATTACAAAGGAGATACATCAGGAGCAAGTGTTGCTACAACAACAGCAAATCAAGTAGTAGACTATGTGGCAAATAACTTCCAATTCAATAGTACAAACGCTACAAATACTGCAGACGGATGGACATTTATAGAAGATAGCAACTTACTAAATAGTGATTTAGTAAATGCTAGATTAACAGAACAATTATCACAATTTAATACAATTATCGAGACAGAGAACTTTGGAGAACAAGCATTATTACCAGGACAAGAAATTAGCAAAACATTAATATTATCGCAATTAATAACACCAGAAAACACAGACGATGACTTAACTTATAATAACATGGTTGAAATTGTAAAAACAAGCAACACAGCTGGTAGAAGAATGGCATACTCTGTAGTAGGTAACCAAGACCCAACATTATCAGATGCGTCAGAAGTAGATACAAGCATGGCAGAAAGAATAGTAATACTTCCACCATTTGGTAGTGGAGAAATATTAACATACTGTGCAATAGCACTTGCTGTTGGAGCGGTCTTAGTAGTAGGAATTGTATTAATAAGAAGAAAAGTACTTAAAGGTAAAAATAGCTAATAAATAGTGAAATTTGGGTGACAGATTTAAATCTGTCACCCAAGTTTTACTATTTTTTTGCAATGTATTGAAAAAAATGCTATTTTGCGATAAAATTATATGCATAAACTGTTATAAATTAAAATAAAAAATAATAACACATCACATTTTGTAAAAAACTTTTTTATATTATGGATTAAATGTGACAAAAAAATTTATTGAAAAGAACTATAATTTAAAACAGCATTAAATAAGCTGTTTACACGAAAGAAAAGCTACATAGAAAACATTAATGCATAAATAAAAAGTTAGAGGTGGTTAGTATGTTTCAGAATATAACAAGAGATTCACTAGACAATCAGAATGAATATAATGAAGAAAGTAAAAAGGTTAGTGCAAAAGATGTGTTAAAACGATTATTTGCGAAACAAAATATAATGTTATATATAATAACATTCATGATATCAATGGTTGGATTTGATGATAATACTCTAATATTTTCATTAGTACCATTTGGACTAGCTATTATTGCAGGAGCATTAGGAAACAATAGACCAATAGGTATCATGTATGTGTTATCACTAATAGGCACATTTATTCGATTTGGATTTAATAATTTATTAGTATATTTTATAACTTCTTTAGTATTTTTTGTATCTATTTTAATTGTAAGACCAAAAATACAAGAAAACGTAAATGAAAAAAGGAAAATAGGCGGACATCTAATCTTTGCAGTTGTGCTAGTACAGATAGTACCAATGTTCTTTAGAACATTCTATGTATTTGACCTATTAACAAGCATCATGCTTGGAATTACGACTTATATATTTTATAAAATATTTGTTAATTCTATCACAATGATAATAGATTTCGGAGCAAGAAGAGCATTTACAATAGAAGAAGTAATGGGGACAAGCCTTCTTTTGGCAATTGCTGTAACTGCATTTGGAGATTTAAATATATTTGGATTCTCTATTAAAAACATTTTAAGTATATTAATTGTTTTAGTATTAGGATGGAAAAATGGTGTATTAGTTGGAGCAACAGGGGGCATAACCATAGGAGTAGTGCTTGGAGTTATTACAGGTACAGAGCCTATAATGATTGCAGCATATGCAATATCTGGACTGATTGCAGGACTATTAAATAGATTTGGCAGGATAGGTGTAATAGTAGGTTTTGCTTTGGGAAATGTTGTACTTGCATATGCAGCAAATGGCAATACTGTACAACTTATAATGTTTCAAGAAATACTAATCGCATCACTTGGACTATTGGCAATTCCTAAGAGCATAGAAATTAATATAGAAGATTTAGTAGGAAGCACAAAACTGTTACCAGAAGTTACAGAAAGAGATTTAGAAGAAAACAGAGATACAATATATAAATTAAATAGTATGTCAGAAACAATCTATGACATGGCAGAAAGCTATGGAGAAGCGGCTGCTACTATCCTTACAGAAAAAGAATTAAAAGAGCAAGAAAGAACAAATATAGATATTTTCTTAGAAGAGCTTAAGAAAAACATAGAAGAATTAGAAGATAATATGTTATACGAAGAAATCTATTATCCTACGGAAAAACTAATTACAGACATTTTTAATTACTTATTAGAGAATGATGTTATTACAGAAAAAGAATTTGTTAAGATATTAGAGAAAAATAATAATTATATAGTAGGATTTGAAAACACAAAAAGTCAAGCAAAAGAAGATATATACAAAATGGTAAAAGCCATAAACTATTCATATAGAATTAGCAAAATAGGATTCATTTGGAAGAAAAAGTTAGATGAAAGTAAAAAGAATGTGTCTTCACAACTTAAAGGAGTATCAGAAGCTATATCTAAAATGGCAGAAGATATAAATAAAAAAGAGGACAAATTTAGTGATAAAAAGCAGGAAATATTAAAAATATTAGAGCAAAAAGAGATAGAAATAAAAAGCTTAGAAATAAAGCAAACAAGCTCTGGAAGATATGTTGCGGAAGTATATACAGATACATGTGAAAATCCAGACGGAACAGAATGTGACATAAAGAAAATATGTAAGATATTAAGCAAAGTTTTAGAGCAAAAAATGATAATGCAAAAACAAGAATGTGGGTTAAGATTAAATAAAGAGAGCTGTAAATTTACATATATTTCTGATGACAACTATAATGTACAAATCGGCTCAGCCAAATCAACCAAAGAAGGCTCACCTGTATCTGGAGATAGTAGCTTGCAAATAAAATTAGATGATGGAAAATATTTGCTTGCATTAAGTGATGGCATGGGCTCTGGCCCAGAAGCAATGAAGAGCAGCAAAATTGCTGTCAAAATGCTAGAAAGACTATTAACAGCAGGTTTTGAAAAAGATGTATCATTAAAACTAATTAATTCAACACTTTCAGCAAATACAGAAGAAGACATGTATGCAACATTAGATATAGAAATATTAGACTTATTTAATGGAAATATGGAATTTATAAAAAATAGTGCATGTCCAACATATGTAAAAAGAGGAAGAGATGTTCAACTTCTAAAATCAATGTCACTTCCAACAGGAATATTAAATGATGTGGACTTAGTTGTATATGACTATGACTTGCAAGATGGAGACATATTAGTAATGTGCACAGATGGTGTAATAGATTCAAATAAAGAATACCTAAATAAACAATTATGGCTAAAGTATTTATTAGAAGATATGGAAACAAATGATGCACAAAAAATTGCCGATATAATAATAAGTGAGGCAATTGATAATGACTTTGGAAAACAAAAAGACGACATGACAGTGATTGTCGCTAGGATTACAAAAAAGTGAGCCATTGGCTCACTTTTTTGGTACTGTTTAATGGCTTAAAGGAATTTAAACTCCCGTTGCAGGACATGCTTAATTTGAAAACCATTAAACAGTGACACTTTTTTGTGAAAAATGTATGATTTTGTTGTAATTACACCCTAAAATATGATATAGTATATGTGTAAAAAAATATGCACTTTTGGAGGTCAGTATGAGTAGAGGAAAAAGATATGATGGAGAGCAAAAGCTGAATGTAAAAAAAGTATTTGCTGTTATCATAGCAATTGCAGTAATTGTAATGTTTATAATAGGAATTAGCAAGTTATTTAACACAGAGAGTGTAACACAAGAAAAAACAGTAGCGTTAAAATATTTTCCAGTATATACTGAAGGAAAATGGGGAGTAATAGATTCTAGAGGAAATACAATAATCAGGGCAGAATATGATGAATACATAGTTATTCCAGATAGCGCAAAGCCAATATTTATATGTACAGTAAATGTAAATTATGATGATGGTACATATGATACAAAAGTGCTTAATGAAAAAGGAGAAGAGATATTAACAGATTATGACACGGTTGAGGCAATAGAAAATTATGATAGTAGCAACAATCTATGGTATGAATCTGGAATTCTTAAGGTTTCTCAAAATGGAAAATATGGCATAATAGACATGAATGGAAGCATTTTGGTAAATTGCGAATATGACTCAATATCAGCTCTTAAAGGAGTAACAAACAGTTTACTTACTGAAAAAGATGGAAAATATGGAATTGTTGATAATGTTGGCTCTGTAATTATAAATAATGAATATAAAGAGATTAAACCAATATCAGAGCAATACGAAAATGGATATATAGTTGTAGATGAGAATGATAAATATGGTGTAATTAATTACACTAAAACAGTTGCTCTAGAGAATAAATATGATGATATAAAACAAGCATATGGAAATGGAAAATATTATATTGTAAAAGAAGGCAATGATTGGAAAATTGTAGATACAGATGGAAATGAATTCATTTCAGAAGAGTATGAAAATATAGTATCTGTGAATGGGGAAAATGCAGTAATAGAAGAAAATAACAAATATGGTGTAGTATCTATTGCAGATAATAAGGCTATAATAAATCCAGATTATGATAGCATTTCTTATGCTACAGGCAGTAATTACATTGTAAGTCAAGACGGAAAATATGGAGTAATGGATTCAAATGGAAACAAACTAGTAGACTTTAATTATACCAATATTGTATATAGAAGTGTAGCAAACTTCTATGAAGCAACTAATGAAGATTATACATCAGATTTAATGGACACAGATATGAATGTTAGGCTATCAAATGTAATTATTTCAGAATTAAATACTGAAAGTGGATATTTAAAAGTTAGACAAAATAATGAATATAAATATTACAACTTTAGATTTGAAGAAAGAGAAGCTAAAGATATATTAAGTAGCAATACTTTATTCTTAAGCCAAAATGAGGAAGGAAAGTATGGCTTTGTAGATAGAAATGGTAATGTTATTGTAAATTATATATATGATGATGCTAGAGAGCAAAACGATTATGGATATGCAAGTGTAAAAAAAGATGGGTTGTGGGGAGCTATAAATTCTAGAGGAGAAGTAGCGGTTGCACCTTCATATAATTTAGATAATAACACTTTAGTAGAATTTATTGGAAACTGGCATCTTGGAGAGGACTTAAATTTATACTATTTTACAGATAAGTAAGAACATAGGAGGAATTAATTTTGGAACTTATGACAAAATATCAATATACGTATTTTATTCATCCGTATATGCTAGAAGAGGGAAAATATAAAAATTATTTACAAAATTTATTAAGAAACTCAAAGTGTAAGATAAGGTTTTTTGATAAACAAAAGGATTTACACCTATACACATACTTTTTACCAGTTGTTCGAGACTATATGTTTTGGTCTTTTGGACTAAGCAAAGACGCAATTAAGGATTTTAAAAAATTAGACACAACTGTACAATCTACTTTACTAGCAGAGCATGATTGCAATATATTTAATTATCAAATTACGGAGAATTTACAAGGAAAAGTTGAAACAAATAATGGGATATTTTTTGAAATATCAGAGATAAAAATTGTATGTTTTAGCTCTGGAATATGTTTCCTAGTATTTAAAACAAATTTGGAGAATACAAATAGCTTTTCAGACATTTTGAATTTTAATTATAAATTTAGAGAAATAAATTCAGAGGCATACAATTTAAAAGAATATGAGAATATAAAAATTCAGTCGAACTCATTTAAAAATGTAAAAGATATATCTGTACTAATTAAAGAAATTACCGGAAATGATATTATTTCTAAAAAAGCCAATATAGGTGATGAAAAATTTTTCGTATATTCGTATGCTTGTTTAGACCAAAAAGATTGGGAAGAAAACGCAGAAAATCAAGTGCTAGATAATTTGTTTGAAAAATATCGCTCTGTACAACCTGCAAATTCTCAAATAATTGATGATGAATATTCCTTTGAAGGAAATGATAGATTAAAAGAAAAAAAATCAATATATAAAAACCAATATATACGATATGGATTTACAGTGGCAAGCACTGTATTGCTCACATCTAATGTAAATACCACTAATTTTACGGTAGTACCACAAAAGTTTGAAAGTGAGTATTTATATACATATATGCTCATACTATACAAAAAAATGATGTTAAATAAACTAAATTATAAGTTTAGCCGTGGGTTTAAAGGAGCAGAAAAAGAATTTTTAGAATTTACAAAAAAGATTTGGATACATGATATAACAAATGAAGAATTTGGTGGAAGATTAGAGCAAAATTGGATGAGTAATTTAGAAGTAGAAGACGCTTTTATGAAGCTAAAAAATGAGTATGATATTACATATAAGAAATATAATGTTGAAGAAATGAAAAAGAATAATAAAGTGACTGTAGTTATTGTTGGAGTGATTTTGATTATTAATTTACTCACAATCATATATGCAAGCTTGGCATAAAGTACTAATCTAAAATTAAGGAGATAATAATGTAATGAAAGTTACAACTGGAATTGATATTATTGAAGTAGAAAGAATTAAAGAAGCTATACTCGAAATGGGTGATAGCTTTTTAAATAGAATATATACGGAAAAAGAGATAGAATATTGCAATAAATCAGAGGTAATGAAATATCAGCATTTTGCTGCTAGATTTGCTGCTAAGGAAGCTGTGTTTAAGGCAATTTCCGAATATATTGATGGTAGAAAAGATGCTATTTGGAAAGATATAGAAATAATTAACAGCGAAAGTGGAAAACCTGAAATAAATGTGGATAAGCTAAAAGAAAATATCAATAAAGCTGGTGATAATGTCAGACTAATTAATATAGATGTTAGTATTTCACATATTAGAGATTTTGCTGTAGCCAGTGCAGTGGTTTTGATTGAAAAATAATCGGAAGGGGAACTTATAGATGCAACTTTTTGATTCACATGCTCATTATAATGATGAAAAATTTGATAATGATAGATATGAATTAATTGAAAAGATATATGAATCCGGTGTAACTAGATTGATTAATGCAGGGTATAGTCTAGAATCGTCAAAATATGCCTTAGAAATTGCAAAAAAATATGATTGGATTTATACCATATCCGGAATTTCGCCAAATGATATACCGGATACAGAGGACTTGCTAGAAAAGCAATTACAAGAGCTAACAGACTTTATAAATACCGAAAAGCAATTTAATAAAATAGTGGCAATTGGTGAAATAGGTCTAGATTATTATTGGGAAAAAGAAGAAGAAAAACGACTTTTGCAAAGAAAAGCATTTATAAAACAAATAGATTTAGCTAATAAATTAAATTTGCCGATTGTAATTCACACAAGAGAAGCAGTAATGGATACACTTCAAATATTAAAAGAGCATGAAGTGATAAAAAAAGGTGTATTTCATTGTTGTCCATTAAATCGAGAATTAGTAAAAGAGGCTTTAAAACTTGGATTTTACATATCATTTGCAGGACCTATAACTTTTAAAAATTCAAAAAATGCTGCTGAAATTATAGAAATGGTACCTTTAGATAGAATACTAATTGAGACAGATAGTCCATATTTATCACCAGAGCCTAATAGGGGAAAACGCAATGATTCTAGAAATGTAAAATATGTTGCAGAGAAGATAGCAAATGTTAAACAAATGAGTTTAGAAGACATAGCAAAAATTACGTACGAAAATGCAAGTAAGATTTTTGAAATTTAAGAAAGTGAAACACGGGAGCAGATTTAAATCTGCTCCCGTGTTTTTAAGCTTATTTCAAATTTCTAATTGCTTCAATTCTGTCATCTATAGATGGATGAGTTGAAAATAAACTAGATTTTCTTTTCTTCCCACCTTTAGCATTTGCTTTAAATGGACTTACTATATACATGTATGCAGTAGCGGTATTGGCTGTTTTTAATTCATTTGAATCACTATCTAATTTTTGAAGTGCAGATATTAAACCATCTGGATTTCTTGTAAGCTCAACTGCACTAGCATCAGCCAAATACTCTCTACGTCTTGATAATGCAAGTTGCATTAATTGTCCAAAAATTGGGGCTAATATTAAGCAAATTAAACCGATTATCATTAAAATTGGATTTCCTTTATTATCATTATCTCTGCCTCTTCCCCAAAATAGAGCTCTACTAACAAAATCTGCAAGCATAACTATAAATCCTACCATTACACTAACAACTGCCGAAAGTCTAATATCATAATTCTTTATATGAGATAATTCATGTGCAGCAACACCTTCTAATTCATAATAATCCATTTTTTCAAGTAAACCCGTCGTAACACAAATTACAGAATTTGCTGGATTTCTTCCTGTAGCAAATGCATTTGGTTGAGGGTCATCCACAACATATAGTCTTGGTCTATGCTCTAAGCCAGATGCGACCATTAATCCATCTAAAATATTATTTAATTTTTGATATTGCTCTTCGGTAGCAGGGTGTGCACCGTTTACTGAAAGCACAATTCTATCACTATAATAGTATGATGCCCATGAAGTTGCAATAGAAAAGACCATTGCTATTACAATTGACATAGAGCCTAAATCAAAGGCCATACATACATAATATACAATAAGTGTAATTACTACTAAAAAAATTGCTACGATTACACCAGTTTTTATTTTATTTTTTCTAATATCTTCATACATAATATATTTTCATTCCTTCTGTAAAATAGTCTATATAAGGTACGCTCCATCTTGCTGGCACATACATTTTTTATTCTCCATGTATTAGAATAGAAAATATATGTGCCGCGTGGAACTATTTATGCGTAAGCATGATAAGTATAAAAATTGATTATTTACCAAAATCAACCTTTACATTCTTTTTGGCTTCTGGAGTATCAACTTCAAATAAACTTTCTGCTGTGAAGTGGAACATTGATGCTATAATATTTGAAGGGAAAACTTCTAGCTTAGTATTATATCTTGTTACAGTGTCATTATAAAATTGTCTAGAATAAGAAATTTTATTTTCTGTATTTGTTAATTCTGTTTGTAGCTCAGAAAAGTTTTGATTTGCTTTTAAATCTGGATAATTTTCTGCTACAGCCATAATTGTTTTTAAAGTGTCAGACAATTCATTATCTAATTTAGCTTTTTCATCAACTGTCTTTGCATCTGCCCATGAAGAGCGTAAATCTGTAACCCTTGTAAGTACATCAGCTTCATGCTCCATATATCCTTTTACAGTTTCAACAAGATTTGGAATTAAATCAAATCTTCTTTGTAATTGGACATCAATTTGGCTCCATGCGTTTTTTACTCTAAGTCTCATTGTAACTAAGCTGTTGTAAAGTGCTATTAAAGCTATTATAATGACAGCAACTATTATAAGTATAATCCACACCATAAACTTATTTCCTCCTTACATAAAATTTGCTTATATAATAACATATTAATACATATTATACAACAATATGAGGAAGATATGTGAATTTTTTGTAAATTTTAAAAAAATATCATATTTGTGGTACAAGCTGAATATAATAGTAATATACGAATTTTAAAAAAATTAATGAAGTTATAAAAACATTGATAGACTAGATGTTTAGAGAGTTTGACCAAAATTTGACAGGAAAGGATTTATATGTTATAATAATTTTGTTGCTTTTAAAGGAGGGAACAAATTTCGTATGAAAAATAATGATAAAGCGTCAATATCGCTGAAAAAGATTGTTTGTATTAGTATTATACTTATTTTCTTATTAAGTGTTGGCGTAATGGCAGGAAATGTCAAGGTAAATAATGTTAAAATAGTTTTATCAAGTGGATACGAGATGGATGTTTTAACGACTAAGACTAGTGTCAAAGATATTTTAGACGAAAATCATATCGTATTATTAGAAGATGAAAAAGTAACACCAAATACAAGTGAAGAATTATCTGATAATAATACAATAATAATATCAAAAGAATCAGAAGATATTGAAATATCTGATAATGAGGAAGTAGAAAAATCATCAGATATAACAACAGAAGATGTATTGAATAATTATAGTACAATTTTTGAGAAGATAGTTGTTGAGAAAGAAAAAATACCTTATGAAACAATAACAAAAGATGTTACAACAGGAAGCGGTACTAAACAAGATAGAGTTGTACAAGAAGGAAAAGACGGTATAAGAGAAGTAACATATAAGGTAAAATATCAAAATGGTGAAGAAATAGAAAAAACTAAAATTTCATCAAAAGTTGTAAAAGAGCCAGTAGATAAGATAGTAGAAATTAGAACAAAACAAGTTACAACAAGAAGTAGTAGCTCTAGAACAACTTATAACAATGGTACATGGTCTTATTCTAGTGCTGAAATAGATTTGTTATGTGCTATTACTGCACAAGAATGTAGCTCAAGCTATAATGGAGCCTTAGCAGTTATAACAACAGCATGTAACAGAACAAAAAGTAGCAGTTGGAAAAAATACGGCTCAGATCCATTAAGCCAATATAAAGCACCAAGTCAGTTCTGTTATTCTATTGATAATCATTGGAGAAAAAGATTGAATGGTAATTATCCATCATATGTAAAACAAGCTGTATTAGATGCACTAAATGGTAAAAGAAATCATAACTATTTATCTTTTAGAGCTGCAGGATACCATTCAGGTGAAATTATAGGTGGAAATGTATATTTTAATTCATTATAAAATGCAAATATAATAAAAGCAATAAAGTGGAGGAGATGGGCATAACCATCTCCTCTTTTGAGCAAAAAGGAGGAAATAAATGAAATTAGTTTCATGGAATGTAAATGGCTTAAGAGCAGTTATAACAAAAGGTTTTGAGGAGTTTTTTAAAAAAATAAATGCAGATATTTTTTGTATTCAAGAGACAAAAATGCAAGAAGAGCAAATTGATGACAAAATAAAAGAAATTTTCAAAGAATATAATTGTTATTGGAATAGTGCCGAAAAGAAGGGTTATTCTGGAACAGCAGTATTTTCTAAAGTAAAGCCAACTAATGTTACTTATGGAATTGGAATAGAAGAGCATGACAAAGAAGGAAGGGTAATAACTTTAGAGTTTGAAAAGTTTTATTTGGTAAATTGCTATACTCCAAATTCGAAGAGAGAATTGGAAAGATTAGATTATAGAATGATATGGGAAGATGAGTTTAGAAAATATTTATTGAAATTAAATGAAACAAAACCAGTTGTAATGTGCGGAGATTTAAATGTTGCACATGAGGAAATTGATTTAAAAAATCCAAAAACGAATAGAAGAAATGCAGGTTTTACTGATGAAGAAAGAAATAAAATGACAGAATTGCTTAACTCTGGTTTTACAGATACTTTTAGATATTTGTATCCAGACAAAACTGGCATGTATTCATGGTGGTCATACATGTTTAAAGCAAGAGAAAAAAATGCAGGATGGAGAATAGATTATTTTATAGTTTCTAAATCAGTAGAAGAAAGAATAAAAGAAAGCTATATTTTTTCTGATGTTATGGGTAGCGACCATTGTCCAGTAGGGTTAGATTTAGAAATGTAATAATAATTATAGAATATTTTGAATATAGTATAAATATTTAAAAAGAAAGGAAATAGTAATGGAAAATAATAAAAGAAAGCTCACTAAATGGCTTTATTGGTTTTTATTTGCCGTGGCTGTTATATTAGTTTATAAAACCTTAGATAACTTTTCGGCAATTGGAAATTGGATAAAGAACTTTTTAGATGTGCTAATGCCATTTATCGTTGGCTTGCTTATTGCATATTTATTATACATACCATGTAGAAAAATAGAAAGTATATATAAAAAAAGTAAAAAGCTAAAATTTATAAAAAAGAGAGCAAGAGGCCTTTCTATTCTTACTATATATATAATAGTACTAATTATTTTAATTATAGCAATTAATTATTTACTGCCTATAGTCTCAAGCAGTATTATTGATTTGGTTAGCAATATACAAAACTATTATAATTCACTAATTACAAACATAGACAATTTGCCAGATGATTCTATACTTAAGAACGAAATTGTGCTTGATGTAATAGAAAGTATAAAAAATATTGACTTAAAGCAGTTTGTTAACATGGATAAATTAGCTGAATATGCTAAAGGTGTTATAAATGTTGCTGGTAAGATTTTTGATTTCTTTGTAGCAATAATCGTGTCAGTATATTTATTATTAGAAAGAAAGCAAATATTAGAATTTATTAAAAAATTAGGAAAAGCCATTTTTAAAGAAAGAACATATAATAACTTTGGTAAATATTTTGACAGAACAAATAATATTTTCTTTAATTTCTTAGCAGGACAGTTGCTTGACGGAATTGTAATTGCAATAATAACTTCAATAGCAATGTCCATAATGGGAGTAAAATATGCGGTATTATTAGGAGTTATGATAGGTGTATTTAATCTTATTCCATATTTTGGAGCAATTATTGCTGTGATACTTGCTGCTTTGATTACTTTGTTAACAGGTGGCTTCTGGCAGGCATTGGTTATGGTTATAGTAGTAACAATATTGCAACAAATTGATGCTAATATAATAAATCCAAAAATATTGGGAAATTCACTAAAAATAAGTCCATTACTAGTAATATTTGCTGTATCATTAGGTGGCGCATATTTTGGATTCTGGGGAATGTTCTTATCAGTTCCTGTTATTGCAGTATTGAAATTGCTAATTACAGATTTTATTGAATATAAAAATAAAGAAAAAAGTATAGAAGACGCCCAGAAAGAATAGATAACAAAAAGTGGCTTGCAGATATAATTAGAATTTCTAATTACATTTGCAAGCCATTTTATACGAATAACTCTCTTAAACTTCTAATCTCTATCCCAATAAAAATAATTAATAAAAAATTAATAAAGTAACACTTTTTTCTTAATAAACCTCTGCTATACTAATAGACATGGAGATAATAGCTACAAAAGTAAGTTAAAAAATTCGTAATTATGCAGTAAATGTGCTATAATATTTATGTAATGCTAAATTTAGAAGGGATGAAAACTTATGTACAATATATTAGTATGTGATGATGATAAGGAAATAGTAAAGGCGATAGAAATATATTTAAGTAAAGAAGGATACAATATTTTAAAAGCATATGACGGAATGCAAGCATTAGATATTTTAAAGAAAAATGATGATATTCAATTAATTATATTAGATATTATGATGCCAAAATTAGATGGAATTGAAACTGCAAATATAATCAGAAAAGACAAATCAATTCCAATAATCATGCTATCTGCAAAATCAGAAGATTACGATAAAATATCAGGTTTAAATAATGGAGCGGATGACTATGTAACAAAGCCATTCAATCCACTTGAATTAATTGCAAGAGTAAACTCACAGATACGCAGATATACAAGCCTTGGCTCTATGGTAAAAAAAGAAGAAGACAAAAACATATATAAATCAGGAGATTTAATAATAAACGATTCTACAAAAACAGTAGAAGTTGATGGAAAAGAAGTCAAATTAACTCCAACAGAATACAACATATTAAAATTCCTTACTAAAAACAAAGGAGTAGTTTACTCTATAGAGCAAATCTATGAAAATGTATGGGAAGAAGAGAGCTATGGCGCAGAAAATATTATAGCAGTACATATAAGACACATAAGAGAAAAAATAGAAATAAACCCAAGAGAGCCTAAGTATCTTAAAGTTATTTGGGGAATAGGCTATAAGATTGAGAAGCTTTAAAAAATAATTATTTTTGGAGGTGTTAAATGGGCAAAAAAATTTGTTGGGCACGTGTGCTAAAGAATATCGCATATGTTTTGTTTCCAATATTTTTGTCACTACTAATTCTTCTTATATTTTGCTTGTCATATCCATTAGAAAGAGAATCAATAAATGCAGGCTTGGATTTTTACGATACTAATACCTTCGCAGAAGACTATGCATATGAGATTTTTGACAGCATAAAAACTGTAGATGCATTAAAAGAAAACCAGCAAGAAGGGGCACATGGATATTATTATGAGCGTACAGAAACAGTGGAAGATAACGGGGAGGTAGAAAGTATAAATCATTATGCAGATTATCATGGAGCAAATGTATTGTGGCTAATAGTGGATAATGACACAAAATCTGCGTACACAAATGTGGAATATTCTCTAGATACAAGCAATTTCGAAGATATAAAAAGCAAGATAATGTCAAGTCAAGAAAATTGGCAGTATCAAGATGGAAAAATTGAAACAACTATAGAGAAATTAAGCAATGAAAATATTGAATATATAAATAGTAGATTAAACCTAAATGAAACAGAGATAGCGGACAATTTGGAAGAGAATGCTGAAGGTGGAATTCAAGAGACAGATAATCAAAACCAAAAGAGCAATTACACTATTTATACAGCCCTTTCAGATAATATGGAGTATGTTGATAATATTTATACAGCTAGACTTTTATATAACACGTTATCTATAGTTAATCAAAATTTAGTTTTCTTAATTCCAATTTTAGTAGGATTAATTATAGCATTAGTGCCTGTAATTGTAATAGGAATAGGAAGAACAAGCAAGCAAGAAGCGGTTTCTTTAAACTGGTATGATAAAATTTTAATTGAAATAGCAGCTCTAATTGCCTTCTCTATTGGCTGTATTGGCGTAGTATTTATAGCAACTGTTAACGGAGCAACTACTGTAGTTGTATTTACACTTGCAATTTCTATGGTAGCAGTAGGATTGCTAATAATATATCTAGCATGTATAATGCTTTTCGAAACAATTGTAAAAAGACTAAAAACACATACCTTTATAAAAACAACTTTTGCATATTGGATTTATATAAAAGGAAAACAATTTATAGATAATATGAAAATAACCAAAAGGTTAATACTCTACTTTGTGGCATTTATAATTGTTAATCTTTTCTGCTTTGCAATCACATGGTCAGACGGATTTCCAGGAATAGTATTGATAATCATACTCTATGTGCTTACATTTAATTTTTTAGCAAAGAGAGTAAAGTCATTTATAAAAATAAATGACACAATAAGAGAAATATATCAAGGAAATACAGATGTGTACTTAGACGAAACAGAGCTTAGTAAAGAAATGAAAGAAACCGGAAGAGAAATAAATGATATTGCAGGCGGACTATCCAATGCAATAGAAGAAAAATTAAAGAGCGAAAGACTTAAAACAGAGCTCATCACAAATGTATCACATGACATAAAAACACCACTCACATCAATTATAAATTATGTGGATTTACTAAAAAAAGAAGGTGTAGACGGAGAAAAGGCAAGAGAGTATTTGGACATATTAGACAGTAAATCACAACGCTTGAAAAAACTTACAGAAGATTTAGTTGAGGCATCAAAAGCATCATCAGGAGCAATAAAACTAAATATGGAAAGACTAAATGTAAATGAATTAATAAAACAAGTATCTGGCGAATTTGAAGACAAATTCAAAGCACATAATTTGCAAGAAATAATATCATTGCCAGAAAAAGACGTGTTTATTAACGCAGACAGCAGATACATGTATAGAGTATTAGAAAATATGTATTCAAACATAGCAAAATACGCAATGGAAGGAACAAGAGTATATACAGACATATTAGAAAAAGACAACAAGATATTAATACAACTAAAAAATGTATCAAAACAAAAATTGAACATTAGTGTAGACGAATTGATGCAAAGATTTGTTAGAGGAGAAGCCTCAAGAAATACAGAGGGAAGCGGCTTAGGCCTTTCTATAGCAAGAAGCTTAACAGAATTGCAACAAGGGCAATTCAACATCTATCTAGATGGAGATTTGTTCAAGGTAACTATAGAATTCGAGAAAAAATAGCAATCTTGTTTTTGGGGACGGAGGAAAAAAACAAGTTTTTGAAATTCAACAAAGGAGATAGATATAAAAATCTATCTCCAAAATTTTGCACGTTTGGGACATTCTACTTTTTGTCCAAACTCTTACAAATTTTGGACACTTATTTAAGTTTTAGAAGTGATTTTCTTGTAAATTGTTTATTCATTATCGTTTAAATCTTGTTTTTTTCCTCCGTCCCCAAAAACAAGTTTTTTCTTCCTTAAAGTATCCTTTTGTCTTAAGAAAATCTCTGTATGGCTTGGAGAAAATAAATTATTATCAATTAAGTTTTGTATCTTGTCTAACGAGTCCCACTCAACAAAATCAACTTCTTCTTCTTGTAAAGCTAAGTCCTCTAAATTTACATCTTTTTTTGCATAATATATGTCAAAGAAAAATTGCTCTTCATCGTTTCTTCCATGCTCTAATAATTCCAATTCAGCAGGGTCAATGTCTAAATTCAACTCTTCTTTTATTTCTCTAATCATTCCCTGAATACTAGACTCGCCAGTTTCTAAATGACCGCTAGTAGAGCCATATTTCCCATTTTTTAATGCACTTCTTTTTTGAATTAAAAAATCACCTTTAGCATTTTGAATAAAACATAAAACTACAGCAATATATTTTCCATCAGGAATAGGCTCACCTTTGTATATGGTTTCTCCAGTTAAATTTCCATCTATATCATATAAATCTCTTTCTTCCATTGATGTTCCTCCTGTTAATAAGATAATAATATTATAAAACAAAGTATGGAATTTGAAAATAGGAAGATGGCGGAAATTTACAATTTCTTTACGAGCAATGTATGTTTTAAATTATAAATTTTA